>Ga0256847_1000474_pt1 | contig 25505 bp, 29 predicted proteins | sample TeddybearmetaG_FD_189099 | JGI IMG/M metagenome (GOLD analysis project Ga0256847, IMG submission 189099) | Hydrothermal vent microbial communities from East Pacific Rise, Pacific Ocean - Teddybear | ecosystem: Environmental > Aquatic > Marine > Hydrothermal vents | place: Pacific Ocean: East... | reverse complement strand
ATCTGCAAAAAAATGGCGTTGTATGCGCATTAAGAGGTGGTGGCATCCGTTTTTCTCCACATTTTTATCATTCTAAAGATGAACTGGATAGGGCTATTGCTATTATTGATTCAGTTTAGGGGGGGGTGGAAACAAATTATTGAAATTATCAGTAGAAAGTTTAGCTATCTCTTCAACTGAAGTGCCTCGTAAGTCTGCCACATGTTCCGCAACATAGCGAACATACAGGGGATAGTTAGGTTTTCCTCTATAAGGAACAGGTGCCAAATAGGGGGAATCGGTTTCAATCAAAAACCGGTCTGCCGGGACTTTTTTTGCTACCTCTTTAATAGCTTGCGCATTCTTAAAGGTTACTATGCCCGAAAAGGAAATATAAAACCCTAAATCCAGTGCTTTTTTGGCATAATCCCAATCTTCGGTAAAACAATGAATAATCCCACCAACATGGTCAGCACCTTCATCTGCCAAAACATCTAAAGAGTCATGACCCGCTTCTCGGGTATGAATAATTAAAGGCTTATTTAAAACTTTAGCCGCTCTAATATGATTTTTAAAACGTTGATGTTGCCAATCTAAATCCCCTTCACTACGAAAGTAATCCAGTCCGGTTTCACCAATGGCAATCACTTTCTGCTCTGATCCCAATTCGATTAATTCATCAACACTAGGTTCTTTTCCTTCGTGAACGTTTGGGTGAACACCTACAGACAATGAAATATTGGGATAATCCTTCACCAGATCAACCATAGCCGGATAAGATTCCAAATCAATAGCTATGCAAAGCATATGATCAATCTGACTATTTCCAGCTTCTTTCATAAAACAGCTGAAATCATTATGATAAGGATTAAGATCAATACGATCCAGATGACAGTGGGAATCTATAAACATTAAATCACTTTTTTTTAGTTGTATGCCTCAAAAATACAATTCGTACTATCCATAATCAATTTATGGCTTAATATGTTTATTAGCTTACCACAGGTTTGTTTTACATAGTATGTGTAGAACGATCAGACTCCAAAGCGCCTGCAAGATATGTTTCAATTTTATTACGTGCAGCCCCACCATCCTGATCACTGAACTGGACGCCAACACCAGTAGCACGATAACCCTCAGCACCTGCCGGTGTTTTCCATATAATTTTACCTGCAATAGGTAATCGTTCGGTTTCTTCCATTAAATTAAGTAACATAAAAACTTCTTCACCCATTTCATACTCCCGTTTAGTTGGAATAAACAAACCACCGTTTATCACATAGGGCATATAGGCAGCATATAGGGCATTTTTCTCTTTTATTGAAAGAGATAATATGCCTTGTCTTGGGGGGGAGGGAGGAGATGATGATTCAGCCATTTGTTTATCTGCTATTGAGTCTTGACCATTGTATTAAGATTTCTTCAAACATCAATTGTTTATTTAATTGCGTATCCAGCCTGTGCTGGCATAACAATAAAAAATCATAATATTTATATACGTTCTTTAAGTCTAGTCTCTGTACCAAGTCTTGCAAGTCTGTTATCAAATCTTGATTATATAATTGTACAGGTTGCTTGTGATAACTGAGTTTTATCATATCAACGACCCAGCTTATTAGCCAAAATAATAGAAACCCAGCTTCTGCTCTAGCTAATTTATGCCATTGCTCAGCTAAATCAACAAAACAAATTTCCGAATGAGCCAGTTTAAGCCAGTTTTTAAAACAATCTGTTCTTAATTTTAATACAGAAGTATCTGCAAATTGTTTTGCTAATAACGGGGCACCTTGAGACAACACAAATAATAAATCTTTGTTATCTGAGATACCTAATTGTTTCAACCCTGTATTAAAGACAATCTGATCAGGCGTTGAAATTTTCAGCTTTTGACAACGACTTCTTATAGTTGCAGGCAGTCTCGATGGCCGCTCTGTAATAAGCACAACACATGTCCGCTCAGTAGGTTCTTCCAGGTATTTTAAAAAAGCATTGGCAGAAGCATTATTTAAACTATCCGCCGAATTAATAATCACAACACGATAAGCTTCATATTGTGGCATTAATGCCAGTTTTACAATCAACTGACGAATCACTGCAATACCTATCGCTTTACCCACTTCTTCGGGTTCTATGAATATGTAATCGGGATGTGTTTCTGCCTTGAATAATAAACAGCTTGCACACTTCCCACAAAAAGCCACATCAGACTGCGATGAAGAACATAATAATGCCTTGGCATAATGCTCAGCTAATTGTAGTTTACCCAACCCTTTGTGCCCAGAAATCAATAATGCTTGTGGAATTCGATTTTGATTACGGTAATTTTCTAACTGGGACCAGCTAGACTGTAACCAGGGAAACGACTTAACAATATCAATCATCGCTTGCTCAATAACTGCTGAATTTCAAAGCCTATTTCATTCTTTACTCTATCTAGAGACTGGTCCGCATTAATAACCCTGATTTGATCCGGCTTTTGCTGCGCGCGTTTTAAATAAGCAGCTCTGACATTTTCAAAAAATGTTTGTTGCTCTGATTCAAACCTGTCAAGTTTGCCACGCTTGTTTGCCCTATCCATACCTATCGCTACAGGAGCATCTAGCAAAATCGTTAAATCAGGTCTTAATGCACCTTGGACTTTATTCTCTAACCATTCAATCATATTCATATCCATCTTCCTGCCACCGCCCTGATAAGCATACGTTGCATCAGTAAAGCGATCACATAACACCCATTGCCCTTGAGATAATGCAGGTTGAATAACATGATGGATATGTTGTGCTCTTGCAGCAAACATTAACAATAACTCGGCTTGTTCAGAGACAATTTCCTCTCTATTTTCTAACAATAACTGGCGTATTTTTTCAGCAAATTCAGTTCCACCAGGTTCACGAGTCATAATAACTGAAATTCCTGCTGCTTCCAGCTGATTTTTAATGAAAAGTATATTTGTTGATTTACCAACGCCTTCTCCGCCCTCCAGGGTAATAAACATTCCTTGTTTCATCTTTTTCTTTGATATTTATTCACTGCATTATTATGCTCTTTGAGGGTTGCAGAAAAAACATGCGTCCCCGTACCATCTCCCCGGGCAACAAAATAAAGACTTTTTCCTTTAGCAGGATGTAGAGCAGCATGAATAGCTGCCCTGCCTGGCATTGCAATTGGTGTTGGAGGCAAACCTTTAATAACATAGGTATTATAAGGCGTAGGTTGCCTTAAATCCCTATATCTGATATTTCCCTTATAGCTATCTCCCATACCGTAGATGACAGTAGGATCAGTTTGTAACAACATGCCCTTATTAAGTCTTCGTGTAAAAACACCTGCAATTTGTGATCGCTCAACGGCTGCCCCTGTTTCTTTTTCAACAATTGAGGCTAAAATCAATGCCTGGTAAGCGTCTTTCAGCGGTAGATTGTTATCCTTTTTATCCCATTCAGTGGTTAAAACCCGCTGCATTTTGTCATACGCTTTTTTGAGCAAAGAAAGGTCTGTGGTATTTTTTTCAAAAAAATAGGTATCCGGGAAAAACAAACCTTCAGGATGTTTATATTTTAAATCCAGTTTTGTCAAAATACTCTGATAATCAGAAGTTTCAAGCGTATTTTTAATATGCGGGGTTTTGTTGATTTGTTGAAGAACTTGTTTAAAACTCCAACCTTCCAGGAAAGTAATAGAATATTGCCGAGACTTACCTGCTACAAATATTGCCAATATTTCAGGCATGCTAAGCCCGGACTTTAGCTCATATTCACCCGCTTTAAGTTTATTAGTGACTTTATTTTTATAAGCAATCAGTTTAAACCACAAGGGGTTAATAACAATCCCCTGTGCAAGTAATTTATTAGTAATTCTATTAAAGCTATCACCTTTTTCAATTTCTATTACCTGAGATTGTTCAAGTACAACAGCAGTAGTTAATGCTTGATTATATCCTCCCCATATCAAGGCGGCTGCAGTGCAAATAAGCAATAATAGTCCCACTAAAATTTTAGCAATCATGAAATTCCTGTTGCTTGAATGCTAAAAATAAACTTTGCAATTGTTGAGTCAATAAACCTACATCATATTTCTGTTTATCTATTTTTTTAATCGGCCAAATACCGATAATTGAATTCGTTACAAACAGCTCATCAGCAGAAAGTATTTCTTTTGTAGTCATTGTCTTTTCAATGACCTTTATCTGCTGTTTCTTTGCTAGCCCAATCACAATTTCTCTTAAAATACCTTCAACACCACATTGCTCTATCACAGGTGTATACAAAACATTCCCCTTAACAAGAAATACATTGCTCATTGTTCCTTCAACGACATTTCCATTAATATCCATCATTAAACCTTCCTGAACATCTGCATGATTCCATTCAGACCGGGCCATGATTTGCTCTAGACGATTCATATGTTTAATCCCAGCTAAACACGGGTTTAAGCCTAGCCTGGTTTCACAAAACCGTGCGTTTATTCCATGCAAACTAAACGTTTCTGGGTAATCAGGAAAAGGATGAAGAGAAAAAAGACGTGTAGGGTAAATTGTATCGGGTTGACGATAACCTCTTCCACCAGAGCCTCGCGTGAGGATTAACTTTAAAACAGCAGAAGGGGAACCTTTCGCTAGCTGAAAAGCTTCTTTTTTGAATATTTCTTTATCAGGACAAGGAATTAACAGTCTGTCGCAGCCCTTAAACAAACGATGCATATGCTGATTAAGAAAAACAGGGGTTCCATTGAGTACTTCGATGGTTTCAAAGAGACCATCACCATATTGGAACCCTCTATCTGAAAGTTCTATCGTGTGCTTACTTTCGCCATTAAGCAGATACATGAGCAAACACTCATCGTTTGTTATTCGTAACGCTTAAAAACTAGCGTTCCATTGGTACCGCCAAAGCCAAAAGAATTGGACATCGCTATGTCTATTTTCATCTCTCTTGCCGTATTGGGTACATAATCCAAATCACATTCTGGATCAGCTGTTTCCAGGTTAATTGTTGGTGGTGCAATTTGATTTTTAATACTTAAGGCAGATAATACGGCCTCAATGCCACCTGCCGCGCCCAGTAAATGACCTATCATTGATTTAGTCGAACTCACTGCCACATGGTAAGCATGATCCCCCAGTGCAGCTTTCATAGCCTGAGTCTCACCCACATCACCAGCCGGTGTTGATGTACCATGTGCATTAATATAATCAACCTGATCAGCATTTATACCTGCATCACGCATTGCATTTTTCATACAACGCGCCGCGCCTTCACCACCTACAGAAGGTGTTGTCATGTGATAGGCATCACCACTCATACCATAACCCACAACTTCTGCATAGATTTTGGCACCCCGTGCCTTTGCATGTTCCAGTTCTTCCAGAACTACTACGCCTGATCCATCACTCAAAACAAAACCATCACGATCTTTATCCCAAGGACGACTAGCTCGTTGAGGTTCATCATTCCTGCGCGACAAGGCTTTTGCCGAAGCAAATCCCCCCATTGCCGTTGGTGATGTCGTACAACGTTCGGCGCCCCCAGCAACCATGACATCTGCATCACCATATTTGATTAAACGTGCAGCATCGCCAATATTGTGCGTTCCTGTAGAACATGCAGTGACTATCGCAAAGTTTGGCCCCTTTAAACCATATTTTATGGAAAGGTTGCCTGAAATCATGTTTATGATATTACCTGGAACAAAGAAAGGCGAAATCCTGCGCGCTCCACTTTTTTCATAGGTCATTCGGCAATCTTCTATGCCAGTTATACCACCTATACCTGCACCAATTGCAACACCAATTCTGTCAGCATTTTCAGCAGTCACTTCTATACCTGAATCGTCAATTGCCTGACAACCCGCCGCAATACCATAATGAATGAATCCGTCCATTCTTTTGGCATCTTTTGCAGGAATATACTCACTAATATCAAAATTTCTGATAACACCGCCAATTGTTGTGGCAAAAGATGATATATCAAAATAATCTATAGAACTGATACCACTCTTACCGTTGATGATACCATTCCAGGTATCAGTGACATTATTAGCTAAAGGTGTAATTGCACCTAAGCCAGTAATTACAACTCGACGTGAACTCAAAGTAATGACCTGTTAGAAAATAAAAAATGCGTGTTTAAGTAAGGAGTCCTTAAAAGTTTTTTCAAGAACTTAATCTAGTGGATGAGGGCTCACCCACTAGAATTTTCAATTCATTATAAATTAGTATTAATATAATCAATCGCTAGCTGAACTGTAGTTATTTTTTCAGCTTCTTCATCTGGAATTTCACATTCGAATTCTTCTTCAAGTGCCATAACGAGCTCAACTGTATCCAAAGAATCAGCGCCAAGATCATCTACAAAAGATGCATCATTAGCAATATCATCCTTAACACCTAACTGTTCTGCAACAATCTTTTTTACCCGTTCTTCAATGTTACTCATATTTTTTTCCTCAACCATTGCAAGTGCTCATTTTTATACACTTACTGAATGTGTTATTAAAGTTATTATAAACTCCGTCACTGGTTACCCCAGAAGACCGGATGGAATTATACTTGATATTGTCACAATGTCACAACACTAAGACATAAACATACCACCGTTTACGTGAATTGTTTCCCCTGTGATATAGGACGCACCGTCTGAAGCCAAAAAGGAAACCGCATGTGCTATTTCTTTTGGCTCACCTAATCGACCTAATGCAATTGAACTCATCAATGCATTTTTATGCTCATCAGCCAGCCCTTTCGTCATATCTGTGTCAATAAACCCAGGGGCAACTGTATTTATCGTTATATTACGCGAGCCTACTTCTTTAGCCATAGACTTTGCAAATCCAACCATACCGGCTTTAGCCGCTGCATAATTTGCTTGGCCTGCGTTACCTGTTGAACCGACTACCGATGAAATATTGATAATACGTCCCGTTTTGGCCTTCATCATTCCACGCAATACGGCTTTGCTCATCCGAAAAACAGAGGTCAGATTAGTATTGATAATATCATCCCATTCTTCATCTTTCATACGCATTAATAAGTTATCTCGGGTTATCCCGGCATTATTAATTAATACGGCAGGCGCAGCATATTCATTAGCAATTTGTTTGATGACTTGAGCAATTGATTCAGAATCGGCAACATTTAACTTCAAGCCTTTACCATTTCCAGCTAGATAAGCAGAAATAGCTTCAGCCCCGCTATCACTGGTTGCCGTACCTATCACAAAAAAACCATCTTCGACGAGTTGTTCAGCAATTGCCCGCCCTATTCCTCGACTAGCACCTGTTACCATAGCTACTTTCTTATCCATTTAATTGCTCCAACACTTTTTCCAATGTCGCCGGATCATACATGGTCATATGATCAGCCTCTTTTACTATACGTTTATTTAAACCAAACAGAACTTTTCCAGGTCCACACTCTACAAAACTAACCACGCCCTGATCATGCATGTATTTAATACCATCAACCCAGCGTACCGGCTTAAACAACTGTTCTTTTAAAACATTTCGAATCACTTCCGCAGCATTATGCGATGCAACATCTACATTATGAATTAATGTCATTTTTGGAATCCCTAGCTCTAGTTGTTGCAGTTTTAAATCCAGTTTTTCCGCAGCTGATTTCATTAAAGCACAGTGCGAGGGCACACTGACAGGTAACTTCAATGCTCTTTTAGCACCCGCCTCTTTTGCTGCTGCCATAGCCCGCTCAACTGCCGCAGTATGACCCGCAATAACCACCTGCCCTGGCGCATTAAAATTAACCGCTGAAACTACTTCATTTTCTGCACTATCAGCACAAGCCTTTACTACATGATGATCTTCCAGACCAATAATAGCAGCCATAGCACCAACACCTGCGGGAACAGCCTCTTGCATTAAACGCCCTCTTTCTGCAACTAAAGTAATTCCATCTTCAAAACCAAGAGCCTTAGAGCAAACCAGAGCTGTATATTCACCTAGACTATGCCCCGCCATCCAGTCGGGCCTAATATCTGATTGTTCACACCAGACTCGCCACATTGCCACACCTGCTGCCAACATTGCAGGTTGTGTATTTTGCGTATGATTCAGGTCTTCAAAGGGTCCTTCCTGGACCAGTTTCCATAAATCAAAATCCAGGCATTCTGAAGCTTGCTCAAATGTCTCTTTAACAGTAGGAAATGCGGCTGCCAATTCAGATAACATGCCAATTGATTGCGATCCCTGACCGGGAAAAACAAACGCTAAATTATAATTTTGCTCACTCATATTGTTATTTTTTTTATTTATTGATGAATGTAATATAAAGGCAAAAAATCAACACAAGTTATTGTACTTAAATCTTTTACCTTTCGTCTTGAGCCTGCTCTCAATATTTAATTAATGCAGAACCCCAGGTAAAGCCTGCACCAAAAGCCTCAAGTAATATAATTTGTCCGCGTTGAATCCGTCCATCGCGTACCGCTTCATTAAACGCTAACAATACAGATGCGGACGAGGTATTACCCTGGTGCTCCAAAGTCAAAATCACCTGATCCATAGACATTTTTAACTTTCTTGCAGTTGCTGCAATAATTCGGGTATTCGCCTGATGCGGAACCAGCCAGTCAATATCAGATTTTTCAAGATTATTAGCGACCAGAGTCTCATCTACAATACGTCCTAGCGTATTAACGGCAACTTTAAACACCTCATTACCCCGCATTTTGATAAAACCAGGCTCGTCTTTATTCGAATCAGTAGCTGCTTGTGGATTTGGGCAATAAAGTAAATCTTCATATTCACCGTCTGAATGAATATGAGTCGATAATATACCAGCTTCTTCCGATGAATCCAGCAGCACAGCCCCTGCACCATCGCCAAACAAAATACAGGTACCTCTATCTGTCCAGTCAATAAGACGAGAACAGATTTCAGAACCCACGATCAAAACTTTATCCACTGCTCCAGATTTTATATATTGATCTGCAATGCTCAATGCAAAAATTGAACCTGAACAAGCTGCCTGTATATCAAAGGCAACGCAATTTTGAATCCCAAGTCGTTGTTGTAACAAACAGGCTGTACTTGGATAAACCCTGTCAGGTGATCCAGTAGCAACAATAATTAAATCAATCTCACCTGCTTCGATCTCGGCCATTTCTATGGCTTGTAATGCAGCAATTTCTGCCATACTTGCTGCAGTTTCATCTGCGCCGGCTATACGTCGTGTTTTAATACCGGTACGTTCAACAATCCAGCTATCGGAAGTATCTACTAACTCTGAAATATCATCATTAGTACGAACCTTATCAGGTAAGTAACCCCCGGTTCCGATTACTTTTGCACTTCTTATTACAGAAGAATGACTCATACTTCCTCTCTATTTTCCAAAGTGGTAGCAACTTTCTCACTTATTTTTCGAGTTACATCCTGCTCAATTTCAACTTCAGCAAGATGAATTGCAGTTTGAAATGCCAATTCATCAGCCCCGCCATGACTTTTAATGACCAAACCACGAAGTCCAATAAAACTGGCACCATTATACATTCGAGGATCAATACTTTGCTTAAACATCTTTAAAACAGGATAAGCAGCAATGCCAGCCAACCTGGTAAAGATATTGCTTGAAAATGCATCTTTCAACTTTGTTGCTATCATTTTGGCCGCACCCTCAATTGATTTAAGCGCTACATTTCCAACAAAACCATCAGTTACAATCAAATCAACTTTTACACTGCCCGCATTGATTGAATTACCTTCAACATAACCCATATAGTTTAAAGAAGAATTTTCCAGTAACTTTGCAGCCGCTTTGACTTGTTCATTACCTTTCATATCTTCTTCGCCTATATTCAGCAAGCCAATTTTGGGCGCAGCAATCTTCTCAACTGCTTTCACTACCTCTCCGCCCATAATTGCAAATTGATACAAATGTTCTGCTGTACAGTCAACATTGGCTCCCAGATCAAGAATATGGGTATGGCCAAAAACAGAAGGCAGGGTTGAAATAATAGCCGGTCTATCAATACCAGGAATCATTTTTAATACAAACCGGGCAATAGCCATCAACGCCCCTGTATTACCAGCACTCACACAGGCATCTGCCTGACCGTCTCGTACCAGATTAATGGCGATACGCATAGAAGAGTCTTTCTTGCCTCTTAATGCGGTCTGAGGCTTTTCATCCATGTCTACCTGTTGAGATGCATGTTGTATTTTTAGCCTGTCTTTAAAATCGGCAACAGCCTGAGTTACCAATTCGTTCAGAATCGCCTCATCTCCAACCAATATAAGTTTTAAATCTGGATTTGCCTTTAAGCATTCCAAGGATGCTGGAACTGTGATTTGAGGACCAAAATCCCCACCCATAGCATCAATTGCAATTGTTGAGCTCACGCTTAGGATTAACTCCGGAGGGTTTAAAAGAACCGGCCATAGAATCAGACCGGTAACAGTAATTTAAATAAAGAAAAAGAGAGGACTGATATTTAAAATACTACGTACATTAAATAACAAATCCTCTGAATTCTATTAATCTTCCTCGTTAACAACGACTTGACGGCCTTTAAAAACACCATCTGGTGTCATATGGTGACGCAAATGAGTTTCACCAGTCATCGGATCCTGAGACAAGGTTTTACTTGTTAATGTATCATGTGAACGACGCTGACCACGCCTAGAACGGGTTACTTTACTTTTTTGTACAGCCATTATTTATCTCCAGTATTTTTTAATTTAGCTAAAACAGAAAATGGGTTGTTAGTTTTCAATTGCTCACAATCATCCGTCGCTGTTGTCATAAAACTCTCGTCAATCTCAGCACAATCATGCTCGTGCCTGGGAAAATCCGGTAATGCTAACAATAATTCATCTTCAACAAGTGCACTAAGCGAAATTTTCTCATTTTCGAGAATCAAAGGCTCAAAATCGCTTGCTAATCTATCAGCTTGCTCCAGTGATTCAACCACGCCTAATTTGAAACTTCTATCAACCTTTAAAACGATTTGTTCAAGGCACGATTGACATTCAAGCATTAAATTTGCTTTGATTTCACCCTGAATAATAGGTAACCTTCCTTCTTTGTCAAAAGAAACATCAATATCTACTATTCCAGAATTATCACGCAGCACATCAGATAAACGAGTTAACTCACTTATTTCAATAGTTCCTACGAGCCTTTTTCCTCTTTCGGAAAAGCTTAATGGATTTATAAGATTGGGCAATCGATCTAACATAACTGGACAATTCTAAATGCTGAATGTATTTTCGTCAATATCTTATAAAAAAGCAACATCCAATTCCAATGAAACCCCTGATTCTTGCATCCAGTTCTGTTTACCGTAGAAGCTTATTACGAAAATTAAATATTGAGTTCACTTTTGAAGCCCCAAATATTGATGAAACCCCCGTAGAAAATGAACGTCCAGAGGTTTTAGCATTGCGTCTAGCTAAAGAAAAAGCGCGCGCTTTACAATCAAAATACCCTCACCAATTAATTATCAGTTCAGACCAAGCTGCTAACTTTGGCAATCAAATACTCAGCAAACCGGGAAATTATCAAAGTACAATTCAGCAACTTAAACTCCAGTCAGGACAATCTGTAAATTTCTATACCAGTGTATGTGTACTGGATTCAGCTTCCAATCAATTTTATACGGATATTGATTGTTGTACCGTACACTTTAAAAAATTAACCGACCAACAAATCATTAATTACGTAACGATAGACCAGCCCTATAATTGTGTGGGAGGATTTAAATCGGAAGGATTAGGCATTGCTTTATTTAATAAAATAGAAGGAGATGACCCTAATGCTTTAATTGGTCTTCCTTTAATAAAGCTGATAAAACTATTAGAAAAATTTGATATACCAGTAATTTAACTAAGCGATCGTTGCAATCCCAGTTCGTTCAACCTAGAAAGATCAGTTGGGCGCGGAATTATAGTGCAAGCACTTGGTTTCACAGTGATTTAACAGGTTTTTGCTCCTGCAAAACCTGCATTTCCTACTTCCATGTAGATCAAAAAATCTTAGCTTCACCCATTAGGTTAAGTGGGCATTTTTTTGAAGTACAAGGATGTACTGAATGCAGATCATGCAGGAGCAATTATCTGTGAAGTGCTATGGAATCAATAGCTTGTGCTAGAAACCGTGAACCAACTGATTTTTCTAGGTTCAATGAAACTTCTTATCTGGAGCCATCAATTCAAAAACTTGTGCAAATTCCTGATCAGCTTTTTGCATTACTTTAGTCACCTGATCAATCTCCAGACGAATAATGGATAAAGCCTCATCAGAAAATCCAGCAAATATTTCTTCTATAGAGATATCTTGTTGAGAAACCTCCATAAGTCGAGATGCCAAGTTCAACAAATATGCATCAAGCTTATGTGCTAGTGAAAATTCCGGACTGAGATAGGAACCAATGGCCTCATATAAAGATTCCGGCAAACCCCACATTTTAATTAATTCCGCACCTACATCAGCATGTGTAAAGCCTATTATTTCTTGCTCCAGCCCACCAACCAAATGCCGATCATATTCTGCGGCCAATAGAACTTCCAGCGATTTACCCGGTAACTTATTGTAAAGAACCAGCGAACCTATATCATGCAGCAACCCGGCAAGAAATAATCGCTCACAATGCAATACAGAACATTCTTTAGCCAGCAACTTTGCAATCACAGCACATTGCACACTACGCAGCCAAAAGTCAGTCATATCAATTAATTCACTGGGAATTCCACTAAATTTATCAATAACAGACGTTGCCAACACCAGGCTTTTCAAGTCTTCAATACCGACGATTGTAATAGCCCGGGGAATAGTATCTACACGGGCCTGAAAAGCATAAAAAGAACTATTAACTATTTTTAGTAAACGTGCACTTAATGAGGGGTCTTTGCTAATGACTTGCCCCATGTCTTGAGCTGTAAACCTTGGATCGCTAATCATTTCAGATATCTGGAAATAAATATCTGGAAGAGAAAATAATTCGAATGAATCCTGAATTAATGCCTGCGGACTCAGCACATCCATATTTTAAACTTTTGCATAAATACCCACACTAACAAATCACCATAAGTTATCTAGCAAGATAAGCCTTGCCCCTAGGAACGCACAGAATAAGCTGGGTAATTGGCGAAGTAGTTTGTTCGTATTCAAAGCGTAAAAATGGGCGCGTAGCAAGCTACGCAACCCTTTCTACAACGAAGAAGACGGACAAAATACAAAGCCAATTGTTCAAGTTATTCTGTGCACGTTCCTTAAATATTTATGTATAAACATAGCAGTTTATTAGCTTTTATAAAGCCTCATAACTTTACGTACATAATTACGGGTTTCTGGATAAGGGGGAATTGTATTATTATATTTTTTGACAGCCCCTTCACCCGCATTATAACTGGCGAGCACTAATTCAAGATTTGAATTAAATAGCTTAAACAAATCTTTTAAATAGCGCGTTCCACCCTCTATATTTTGTGTGGCATTTTTTCGATTTGATACCCCATATCGCTTTGCAGTTCCTGGCATTAATTGCATTAAACCCACTGCGCCTGCAGAAGAAACTGCTTTTTCGTCATAAGCTGATTCAGTTTGAATCACAGCATGCAGTAATTTTTCATCAATCTGATATTTTACAGCGGCTTTAGCAATGAGTGGCGTATATTTCTTCTTGTTTTTTGCAAGATTTTTATATGCGCGGGCATATCCTTTAGGCTTGGTACGAATGATCCTCTTATATTTAAAACCTTTTATGGGTGTATCCGTATAATAAATTCTACCATCCGCTGCTGTTCGTTTATACACATCAGCATATACAGAACTCGAAACCAAAGCTATAACCAATATAATCCAACACTTTCTCATAGACATTAACCTTTGCTACATTGCTGAACCTTAATTAACCCAGCTGTCTTTACCGCTTTGTTTCTTGCCTCAGTGATATTATCTTTAGGAACGCGCACAAAAATAAGTTGGGTAATTGCCGAAGTAGTTTGAGCAAGTCCCTTAGTACCTGTTTTATTTTGAGTCTGCCAGATAATTGTCTATATCTTCTTTAGAAAAACCAATTTTCTTAGCCACTCGATCTGCATGACTGACACGAGAAATCCCTGCTATCAATTTGTATGTTGGCACATCATCAGCAAATTCAACTTGTTTTGCTACGCCCTTAGCTTTATCAATAAATACATCAACTAATTGATGATTATGTGTAATCAATATTGTACTATTTCCTTTCCGGTAAAAACCATCTAATACATTGGCTGAAGACTCCATTTTTTCTTCAAATGTAGTTCCTTCTGATAATTCGTCAAGTACAACCAGACTTTTAGCTGTACTTGCAAGAAAAATATCTTTGGTACGCTTTAATTCTGTACCAAAACGTCCTTCCCCATCATCAAGATGACTAATTTCTGGTGCCTGGTAAAATATTTTATCAGCAACACTTAATGTTGCTGCTTTAGCAGGAATATAACATCCTGCTTGAGCTAATATTTGTACCTGGGTCACGGTTTTACAAAATGCAGTTTTGCCACCACTATTAGGCCCGGTAACAAAAACCAGTTTATCTTCTTCCATCTTGAAATCATTGCCCACATAAGTATCATTTTGAAAACCTAAAATAGGATTTTTAACATCAACCAGATTGATGGAATGATGGGCACTTTCAATCATCTCAGGAAGTATGGTGGCAGATCCATATTTCTCAGAAAACTTGATAATTGCTAACAATTCGTCCAGTTGCCCCAAAGCATCAAGTGCGTCACCTAATTCTTGTGATTTTATAAATTCATCTCGCAATGGAATAATACAATTATCCCTGTCATAAGAACCAATCACTGGAAAATATACTAATAAAAAAGGGACTAAAATCAAGCCCCATAAAGTCCCTCCCCCAAATGAAATTCCTGGTATACCAAAAGATAATACCTGAGTTAACAACCAGATTACCGCCAAAATGATAGCAATTAACAGCGGTTTAAAAATACTGGGTTTAAAAATAGTCGCGGGAACAAATGAACCTTTACGCTCTTCTTTGCTTTTCAACCCTTTTTCCGTGTTATAAACAGGTCCAACCATCAAAGAATAAACCCTGCTCTTTGAAAAGCTATTAATTTTGGCAAAAATATCTTTTAGATAGGGACTACTTGGTGTTTCTGATGCATACACAGAGCCGGATAGTTCCAGCATAAAACGAATACCCCGTCGATACTGTCGATAGCCATAACCTTCAATTTGGTGATTTTCTCTTGCCGTCCCCATGGCCCCCAAAAATTCACCAAAAAGCAAAACATATAAGTTTTCTTCCTTTTCAACCGAATTGGCGACGATATTTTCTATGTTTTTCCTAACCGCCTGACTCTGCTGAATTTCTCGAACTGCCTCCTGCTTGGCATTGATTTCTTCAATTGAACCAGATGGCTGTGTTAATGAACGGTATAAAACGGACTGCCCAGTAATAGAAGATGCCTGATTGACAGAATCAAACAGTTCATCAACTTCAATGGTATTAAATCCTGCCTGATCAACTACACCTTCATCCGTTGGTAAAGGTTTAGTAGAACGTACAGTAGGCCAACTGTTATTCCAGCTCTGTAAAATATTCGGTTTCATGTTCACTTCTTACTTTTTTTATTCTTATCGAGGATTCCAAACACTATAATTGCTGATACCACAATACCGGAGGTGATGATGTTTTGTTGACTGGCACCTAGCAAATAGGCCGCCCCACTACCTAACCCCATCCCCACCCCAGTAAAGGCCAGACTACGCATTAATCGACAAAATGCACAGTTTCTCTCATAACCTCTCATGCGCATCTCCTTTTATCAGATCTATCATTAGTTCAACATGTTTTTCCGAATCATTCAGCGCGGGAATATAGCGATAAGATTCGCCACCTGCATCAAGAAAAATTTGTTGATTCGCAAGTTCAATTTCCTCTAATGTTTCCAGACAATCGACAGCAAAACCAGGACAAACCACATCAATCTTTTTTATCCCTTGATCAGGAAGTGCCATTAACACTTCTATACAATAAGGCTGCAACCATTTAGCTTTACCAAAACGTGACTGAAACACACAAACCCATTGATCTGAAGATAATGATAGTTGCTTGGCAATCAATTCAGCAGTACGTAAACATTGCTCAAAATAAGGATCACCCCACTCAGTCAATTTTTCCGGTAAGCCATGAAAAGACATCAATAACAAATCATTTCTTCCATGCTCTTTCCAATGTTGCTCAATAGAGCAGGCTATAGCTTCAATGTAGATGGAGTTTTGATGATAATCACTGACAAAACGAATCGAAGGAATATGTCGCCATGTCGTCACATATTTGATCACTTCATCATAAACCGAAGCAGTTGTTGTTGATGAATATTGCGGATACAAAGGGATAACAATTAATTCATCAACCTTGTTTTTTTTAAACCGCGCAAGTTGCCTAGCCATTGAGGGCTTGCCATAACGCATCACAGAATAAACTGAACAGGTTTGACTGGAAAGCTTCTTAGCCACTTTATCAGCCAGTTGCTGGCTCAAAAAAATCAGAGGAGAGCCTTTTTTTTGCCAGATTTTCTTATATGCTTTTGTAGAAGCTTTGGGTCGGAATGGCAAAACCAGAAAGTGTAGAATAATCCACCATAGAAACCTGGGTATATTGACTACCCGAGGATCCCAAAGGAATTCCTTAAGAAACCGTCTGACAGCGGAATTGGTAGGTGCGCTTGGTGAACCCAGATTAACTAGCAACACACCTACTTTTTTAGGTATTGCGCTTACACGCATCATAATTAGTTACTATTTCTGTTTATAAGATTCAAAAATTCAATGCGAGTACTACGGTCTTCTCTAAAAATACCCGTCATTACTGAAGTTGTCATCACTGAGTTTTGCTTTTCAACACCACGCATCATCATGCATAAATGTTTTGCCTCAACCACAACTGCCACGCCTTTAGCATTAATAGATAACTCAACCGCATCCGCTATTTGCTTGGTTAATTTTTCCTGAATTTGCAAACGTCTTGCATACATATCAACAATACGAGCCAATTTGGATAATCCCAAAACCTTACCTTGAGGGATATAAGCGATATGACATTTACCAATAAAAGGTAACAAATGATGCTCACATAAAGAATACAGCTCAATATCTTTTACGATTACCATATCCTCTGTATCGGCTTCAAAAATTGCACCGTTCAACACCTCTTCCAGTGTTTTCTCATAGCCATTATTTAAAAACCTGAAGGCCTTAGCTGCTCGATTAGGTGTATCAAGCAACCCTTCACGCGTCACATCCTCACCAATTTCAGTAATAATTTTGGAAAAATATTCTTCCATCAATCCATCTCTGTTATATAAATAGCATGCAATTGTATCACAGTAGAATGCTGTTTAATGCTTCTAACACAACAGTCTCATCAGCTCCTTTTTTAGTTGCATTTTCGCTCAAGGTTCTACGCCATGCCCGGGCCCCTGGCACACCATGGAAAAGCCCCAGGATATGTCGCGTAATACTATGTAACCTGCCGCCTTGCAACAAATGTTGTTGTATATAAGGTATTAATTCCATTATCACTTCATGCCGTGTTTTTATGGGCCCTGACATAGCAAATAATTGTACATCAACTTCAGCCAACAGATAAGGGTTGTGGTAAGCCTCTCTGCCCACCATCACTCCATCGACATGCTGTATGGCTTCCTTGGTCTTTTGTAAAGAAGTCACCCCACCATTTAAAATAATATGTAGCCCAGGAAAATCTTTTTTTAGCTGATAAACTACATCATAACGTAATGGAGGAACATCTCTATTCTGCTTAGGTGACAACCCCTTTAACCAGGCTTTTCTCGCATGAATGATAAAAGTTTTACACCCAGCATCTGCAATAGTCGAAATAAAGCACAGCAATTGTTCATAAGAATCCAGATCATCAATACCTATTCGTGACTTTACCGTCACAGGAATTAAAACAGACTGCTGCATTACACCGATACACTCAGCTACCAACTCTGGCTCTGCCATCAGGCAAGCACCAAACCGTCCATTTTGAACCCTGTCACTAGGGCATCCCACATTTAGATTGACTTCATCATAACCATACTCTTCAACAATCTGTGCACAGCGTGCCAAATCCTCCGGGTTACTACCACCTAGCTGAAAAGCAACCGGGTTTTCAGATGGATTAAATGTTAAAAACCGCTGCTGATCACCATGAATAATTGCACCTGTAGTCACCATTTCCGTATATAACATTGCTTGACTAGTAAGCAGGCGATGAAAATGACGACAATGTTTATCCGTCCAGTCGAGCATGGGCGCCACGGAGAAGGTGTGGCATGGTATAACCCTATTTTTACTCATTTTATAACTAATTATTTCTGTTTATTTATGTACTTTTTTGTATCATTTTGACTAGTATAGTCCGTCATTATTTTATGACGGACTAAATCCGGATAATTATGGCTTCTATTAGAAAAAGGAAAAAGAAAGATGAGAGTATATCTTATTACTAAAGTTTCGGAGTTCATTTTTCCTTCCAACAAAGCCAGGCACCGTTGATTTATAAAGCCTCAAGCCGAAGGGTCTTCGGGTCAAGTTGCAAGACTTGTATATAAAAGCATTGTATGTGAGTTTCAATGGTTTCCAACACCAAAGTTACTGTATTCCCTAATATTGCTTTCAATTCATCCAAAGCCCCTGTAATAATTGCTCGTAATACCTGCCATAGTTTTGCCGCAAAACTTATATTGGCCGTATTGCTGCAAAGGCTCTGCCGTATTTGAGCAATATTCTCACAGCTCTGCGTTTATTTGGCCATGACCCGCAGGCAAAATCATATGGCGGTCAAATGAATGGACGCAATATAGGCGGCATAGTGATTGCTCTGCTCTTTCAATAAGCCAAGATGTTGCTTGCCTTCTTTAAAATAGACTTCAATCGCCCAGCGCATAGCATATAGCTCCAGAACCTCTGTCGTTGAAAGACCTCTATCTGTGCACAAAAAGACAGCCCAATCGTGTTTACCTACCTGAGTTTTTGTTTCCTGATCAGAGCCTCTGACAAACAGCAGACGAACATTAATCCACTGTACCTCTTCTTTAGCTATCTGTGCCAGATTGAGTTCTGCATCAATTGCCTTTGCCTGATAGTTTTGACCCGGTATCTTTTTCCATTGTTTACGCACATTGTGCTGGTAAAGAGCTTTTACATCCATTTCACGTTGAATCATTTTGCCATCAACATAGTCGCTGACTCTGTACTTCAACTTACTTTTCTTCATTCTTACAATGGCGGTCAATGCCGTTTCCTGACAGAGCCTGATAATGGCTTTGCTACCGAACCAGACATCTGCCAGAAAATAGTTTGCTTCGATACCTGCTCGTAAAGCCCTCCGAATCATGCTGGCAACCATCTCAGGTTTTGTTTGCTGAACGGCTACCCGGTGTCACTTGGCAACGGTACTCCGTCCATCCTTAAACGGTTCAGGTAATGCCTGAACTTTCGTCTGGCTGGTAAATAATTCATTGTCCAAAGGAACGAATCCATCTTCACAACTTAAACCGAGTGTCAGCACTTGTTGTCCCATCATGTGTCGTCCGCTGGTGTGATCAAAGTGACTGGATATACCGGGCATCTTTTTACCAAACCGCTGGACGACTGAATCATCGACCACAAACGCTTTTTTAATCCCTTTTCGAAATAACTTGCTCGCCTTGCAGGCTATTGCGGGCAAACATGCCTATCGAATCCTTCTTTAGCCATAGCCAAAGAGAGAGTAAAAATAACTTCGCCTATCGGGAACCCCGACCGTATATTAAATCCTGCCCGGTGCAAAATTGTTTTCATTCCCATCTGTTGCCAGAGGTTGGCAAAGATATTGTCGATTAGGATGCCACTTTCCTGTAAAAGATCAACTGTTAAAGCTGGTAATGCAGGGAGTTTTGAGGCATTATTCATGTGCGTCCTATTTGAGTTTTAAGGTGATTTCAAGTCAACTTATAATATACTCTTTTATAGCGTATTTATCCTTTTTAATCAATGTCTTATTATGTTTTTTTGAACCCTGTAACTTTAGTTATAAGTACGATAGAGAGCGTGAAGCCCGTGTTCACCGTTACCGGTATGATAATCTGCAAGAGTAAGATTGTGTTGAACATTTTTCCACCAATCATCCCCGGCACCTTTAGCTATAAAAGTTTTGGCTCTAGATATATTCGGTTCGGAATTTTCTAGCTTTTTTATGGTTCTTTTGAAAAGTGAGTGGGTAAATCATTTTATTCTTGTATTTTTATGTAAAGTTTGAGGTTATTTACTTGCTCAGATTCCGAGCTGAGTTCTTTGTTTCATATCGGTATAACCATAGTAAAATAGTGGATAACCTGAATTATTTTACCCACTTAAAATTTAGAAGAGCCTTTTTTTATCTTACTTTCAGCCGCTTGTTTTCTCTGATGGCTCTTCCTTTGTGGCTCGTCAGTGGTAGTACAGACAGGAGGTGAAAAATGCTCTGACAGGCTTCTATACTCAGTATTTGTTGAATCCAGAAGTGCATCATTGCCCAACTGTGTGGATGAAACATTTGTAAATGAGGTTAAACTTATAAAGAATAATCCTGCTACAAAATATAAAAAATCAGTAATGTGGCTACTCATATTACCCTCCAGAAAAAACGCACCTAAATACTTACAATTCAAATGAGAATTGTTTAGATTACTGTTCGTTAATTCCTATTGCGGCTAAAAAGGTTCAAATAGCTGTAAAAATAAATCAGACGGGGTCAAAAATCTGCTCGCTCAATAGACGGTTGCGATTATTATTTTGAGATCAAAGTTTCTGAAGACATGTTACTTCATCACATATTTCCAAGACCGCCATGTTGGCATTAATCCCGCAGTTTTGCCCATTTGTAGTTGTACTACATAGAACATGAGCAGAATTCTTTAATACCTTTCTACTTTCATCCAAGGTTAAGTCAGGTTTAAGTTCCAATAACAATGCGATAATGCCAGACACATGAGCTGCTGAGATCGAACTTCCAGAGATAAAATCGTAAGTTCCATGAGGTAGAGTCGTGAGAATGTCTAGTCCCGGTGCATTTATAGACTGATTTTTAATTTTTTTATTCGATTCAGACTTCCTCATACCCTGAACTGAAATTACATTTTTCAGGGATGCAGGAAATCCTTCGTTTTCCTTAGTGGAATCAGGATCGGCAGCAACCACAATGATTCCTTTTTCCATCGCCTTGTTCAACAATATTTCTAACAATGGGTCTTTAGGCCCGGTTAAGCTCATGTTCAGGACATCAGCGCCTAATTTGATCGCTGTATTCACTGCCAGTGCGAGAGTATAACTGTTACAAGTTGCCTCAAAATAGCCGGCCTGACTGGGCCAGCAAGCTTTTAATACGATCAGTCGGGCGTTAGGTGCAACACCAATAATTCCCGTCTCATTATCAGTTCGAGCAACCATGATTCCCGCGACAGCAGTCCCATGCATATCATTTGAAAAACTTGAAGAGATACCAAAAGCAAAATTTTTATTTATTTCAATTTGCCCGATCAGATCAGGGTGATCTATATCAACACCGGTATCTATCATGGCTATAGTTACATTTCGTCCTGTTGTTACGCCATGGGCCAGACTAATTTGCATATTATGCATATTAGTCTGCAGCTTATAATAGGGATCATTGTATTTATGTGCCTTGGTTTTGAAAAGGTTCATTTTTTGGACAACTTGCACACGCTTTTCCTGCTCCAATCGTGCTATTGTTTTTTCCATCGACTGACCTATTGGAACAAGATAGACTGCACAATGCAGACCTACTTCAGTCATCGACCACTCAGTGAGTTTTTGCAAGCTATATTGCTCTCCAATTTGAATGGTAATACGTTTACTCCAGGTCGATGATTTATAAGGCCCTCTCCGGCGGTATGAAGCAGGATTTGCAGATCTTTGAAATCGGTTAATATATCGATCAGAAAATGCAACTAGCAAAGTACGATCTGCTGTTCCTTGATTCAACAAACTGGAGAGCTCTGCTTTGACAGAAGATAGGTCTTCACATATAGCAAGAGGTGAAACTAGCATTAAAAATATTAAAAGCAGAAAATCATACCTTTTCATTTTCACTACCCCGGACTTTTGTTTTTTGGAGAAAGAAAAGCAAATGTTGGTTCAGCAAAAATCACATGACTATTATTACGCAGTAAAGAAACTGTCTCTATTAAATCTTTAGAGCTTATGCCAACACGAACTATAAATACACCCTGAGGCGTTGGTCCTGCAACAATTTCACCTTGTACTGATGTAAGTATCTGAGTAATTTGTTGCTGCGTAATGTCTTTGGAAAAAACAAGCCTAATTTCATTTTTTAACGGCGTTCTGGCGATATGCTTAGTACTGGATAAAGTATGAAACTTATTTATTGAAATTGGCTTTGTAACTAAATAACCGGGTATATACAATAAAAAAGTAACTAAAAACACAGACGCCAGAGCAAAAACCTGATGTTGAATAACTAATTTTTTCAAGTTAACTTTAGCGAACCACTGAAAAAATTTAGAAAACACAGCTAATTTTCCAGTACTTTGCCGAGTCGGGACTTCGGATTGTTGTATCCGTTGTTTTAACTGTAAAAAAGATGTCTGTATGACTGGAGCAAGTGATTCTTCACTGCTGATAGATGTTGCTAATTTTTGCAGGTTTGTTACTTCAATCTTACAAACCAAACAACTTTTCAGATGCAATTCGACAAACATATTTTCATCGCAATGTAGCGATTCATTAACATACCAAGGTAACAACATTGATACTTGCTGATGTACAGAATAATGAGATTTTTGATTGTTGTTCATTGTTTTTTCTCTTGCACTTTATCTGATTTTTCAAGTTTTAAAAGGATTGGTGCGAGTTTTTTACGTGCATGTAGCATTCTGGTTTTTACTGTATTTTCAGGGCACTCCATCAATTTAGCTATTTCACTATAATGCATTCCATGAAAGTAGGTTAATTCCACGACTGTTCTTTGTACAGGAGAAAGCAGTTCAAATGCTGTTTCCAGCCAGTTAAGCAATTCCAATTGTTTTAATCCTGTATCGTGCCTTCCAAGCAATGAATTTTCTTTATCTATTGAATCAAGTGATACAGCTTCTTCGAATCTAGATTTTCGCATTAATGTCCGTGATTTATTGTAAGCTATACCGAAAATCCAGGTAGACGGCTTACAGCTATTATTATAAGTTTCAGCTTTTTGCCATACCACATACATCACTTCATTGATAACTTCATCAGCGCGATCTGCGCGTCTGGTAGTACGAGTTATAAATCTTAGTAATCGACTATAATAAATATGATACAGTTGTTCTAAAGCATTTTCATCGCCCTTGGCAATTTGCGATATAAGAGTAGCTTCATCCTTTATGCTACCCAAGTTTTTATTCATACTTAATTTCGAGTCTAACTTTTTTTTCATCTGCAAAATCATCGCTTAGTGCTTAAACTTACTGAATTAGTTAGAACTCTGTTACTTCGTCTATTCATCCTAATTCGCTAAAGGTTCAATTAGTTGTATTTTTTTATTAGACTTTCCTCATTTCGATCCTCAAAGATGACTGAAATTATGTTTCTCAAGAATAAAAATAGGTTAAATTCCATTCTAGAACTGCTCTTTAGAAGCCTATGGAAATTGAAAATACAAACGTAGGTTCAAGTACATTGGGATCATATTGCCAATCCATTTTAATGGGTGCAGTCGCCTCAACGGCATCCATGTAACGAAAATCAAGTACTACATAGTTAAAAGAGTAAGTAAAACCGGCATTCCAATGCAGATAATCATATTCCAGTATTTCTTTTATTTGACTGTAGCCTATACTTGTGGAGAACTCTATAGCACCGGTAATTGGATACCGTCCTGTTAACCCATATTCGCCAGAAGCATGACCCTGATGATAGAAATTTTCTGAAAAGGAAACATTTGCAGTTAGCAGATCACGGTAATGTAAAAACAAATAGAATTCATTATAATCCGCATGTTGCCCAAAAATTTTGCCGTCATAAAAATAGCGTGACCATTGCAGATCAATCCGCCAGTCTTCGGCAAGATTAAAAGTCCAGCCAATATATGGAGTCACTTCTATATTCGCCCTATCATTAAATTCATCATCGCCAAAATCAACATTTGAAATTGAAGTCCCCAGGTAAAAACCTGAAGAAAATTCATAATCTAAATTTGCCTGTAATGCAAAACCGCCATCAGTTTTAGAATATCCTCGCCAAATATAATCATTTGTTGCGGTTACGGTCCCATGGAATTCTGCGAGAATGAAGGATGAATAGGACTGCATAACTACAAAAGTAAAAAGAGAAATGACAACATTCTTTTTTGAAAAACCTTTCATTTCAGTTGAATAAATGTATGACTCGCCATCAGAATGGATAGAAAAAACAATCTGTAGTATTTTCAACACTGAACCAAACTCTAGACCTTCGGCAGCTGAACATGAAGTGAAGTTGCACAATCAGCCACATCACTTGCCATGATCCAAAAAAAACCATATTCAAGCTTGCCGCAATAGAAAACTGATTTTCAATCAGATCAATGCCGGTTGGAACATTATCTTCCTTCATAACTTTCATCTCCTCGTGATATAAAACTAACCACGCGGATTCCAAGCACGTACTAGCAGTAATTGAAATAACATTACATGCATTATTTATGCCCTAACTATATTGATTAAGATACATAGAGGGGTGTTAGCAACAAACCGTTTGTTTCTGAGGATATTTCTCTCAATTACGATAAGTACTTCCGTTAGTTTTATCTCGATACTGAGAGAAAGTACATTCTTACTTTGAAATAATTCGTGAAGAGTGGTGGTACGGTGCAGTTAGCGAAGGGAAAGAGTTAAAATTTACGAATAATTTATGCCCGCTTTTTTAAATCGTACTTAAATAGCATTTATGTCGCTGTCAATTTGGGGGTATCGATTTGTCTTCCCCATTCGGCCCAGGAACCGTCATACATTGGTACTTCAGTTAATCCAAGTTGAAATAAAGCCAGAACTAGTACTGCTGCAGAGACACCTGAACCACAAGTTGTGACCAATGGCTGAGACAGGTTAATATTATTTTCGTTAAATAGAACCAATAATTCTGACTTGGATAACAGGTTCTGTTGCCCTCGGTTGGTTAAACTGGCATAAGGTATATTGATACTGCCGGGTATATGACCAGACTGTAGACCTTGATCTGAATGTTTACGTTTCCCCAAAAAACTGTCTGCTGAACGTGCATCAAGAATTTGTAGTGAATTACTTTGCTGAACATAAACCATCTGTTGTAGATTTAAAACCAATTCAGAACGCCATCGCGCTTTGAATATTTTTATTGTTGGGGTTAGTTGCTCAGAATCGATCGGAAAACTCAAAAATAGCCAACGTGTTAACCCCCCGTTTAAAATTCGAACTTTATCATGCCCAAATACCCGAAACATCCACCAAACACGGGCGGCGGCAAAAAAATGATTGTTATCATAAATTACGACGTG
>Ga0256847_1000473_pt1 | contig 25514 bp, 22 predicted proteins | sample TeddybearmetaG_FD_189099 | JGI IMG/M metagenome (GOLD analysis project Ga0256847, IMG submission 189099) | Hydrothermal vent microbial communities from East Pacific Rise, Pacific Ocean - Teddybear | ecosystem: Environmental > Aquatic > Marine > Hydrothermal vents | place: Pacific Ocean: East... | reverse complement strand
GACGGTTCTGGCACCGCTGCTTTTACAAGCTCAATTTTTTCAAGCAAGCCATCTAATTTAATATCTGAATCAACGTCTTCTAGCGTATTAATTACACTTGTCAGCGCTTCCAGTGTATTTTCCAGATCAATGTTCTTTTCAAACTTATTGACCATAGGCAAACCTTTGCCAATTGAACTATTGAAATCTACTACTGCCTGATTTTCAGACATAAAAGCGGCAATTCCATGCAGTTTATCAGTATTTTTAGGTATATTGAATACCCCTATTTCAGTTAAAGAATCAACTTTAACAGAACTATTGAGTTGTTTTATTTTCTCCATCAAAGTATCAGAAAACTCGCGAGATAGACCTCTATCAAGCTCTAGAGTCTGCTGTAATTTTTCTAGACCATCAACTGACGATAGTAAAGAGTGTGAACTTGTACTGTCGATATTCATTTAAATTCTCCGAAACCCTTAACAGTGATTAAGCATTTCTTGTGCCATTCCCTCTACCACTCCTTGTTGCCCGTTCATCCTGCTCATTTTGCTCTCTTTTATTTTCAAGTTTGACCTCTTCCGCTAATGCAGAGTCACGCACTTTCTGCAAACTACTGGTTTTCTGGTGGTGTTTTTCCCAGTTTTTTCTAGCCAAAACCACATTGTTTTCCTGCCTTAATATCCCTTGTTTCTGTTCTTCTATCGCTAGATCCAGTTTGCTAATAAAAGACCTGAATTCAAGAAGCTGAGCTATGTTAACGCCTAATTTACTTATCGATTGGTACTTATCTTTATATTCATGCTGGTATTGTTGCAAATGATCTAACTGCGTTTGTAATTCCTGTTTGTTACTTAATGCTTTTCCCAATTCTTCTAATGCCTTTTTTTCATTATCAGCATTCAGATCAACAATTACTTGCAGTCTTTGTGATTTTTTTTTCATTAGTTCACACCTGCACTCAGCAAGACCTCAAGCTCACTCAAACTACGACTAATATCAACGGCTTCATCCATTCCCTGCTGCAAAAAATCCTGAATCAGGGTGTTTTTTTCTATCGCCTCATCAATTCTAGGGTCCGAACCTGGCTGATATGCACCCACACTGATCAGATCCTTATTCTGTTGATAAAGTGAGTACAAGCGCCTTAGTTCCCTGGCCAGTTCCATATGCCTGCTGTCACTTATATCTGGCATCACCCGACTAATTGATGCTTCAATATCAATGGCTGGAAAATGTCCGGACTCTGCCAGACTCCGGGATAAAACGATATGACCATCCAGCACTCCTCTGGCTGCATCTGCAATGGGGTCATTAGTATCATCTCCTTCTGCCAGCACGGTGTAAAATGCTGTAATTGAACCTCCGCCCTCATCAGCATTTCCCGCTCTTTCTACAAGATGAGGTAGTTTTGCAAACACTGATGGAGGATAGCCTTTGGTTGCTGGCGGCTCATCTATTGCCAGAGCAATTTCTCTATGTGCCTGGGCATAGCGAGTTAAAGAGTCCATTAATAGCAGTACATCCAATCCCTGGTCTCTGAAATATTCGGCAATACTGGTTGCTAACATAGCACCATGTACTCGCATTAGAGGTGAATCATCTGCGGGAGAAGCAACAACAACGGCTCTCTGCATTCCCTCCTCACCCAGAATTTTCAATACAAACTCATTAACTTCCCGTCCCCTTTCGCCTATCAGCCCAACAACAACAATATCCGCGCTGGTATATTTGGTCATCATCCCTAACAGCACACTTTTCCCCACCCCCGTGCCTGCAAATAACCCCATGCGTTGACCACGACCTACAGCAAGCATTGAATTAATAGCTCTCACTCCCACATCCAGTGAGTCTCGTATAGGTTTTCTAGATAACGGGTTGATCGGTTTCCCACCTAGAGAAATAGTTGCATCGGTTTTTAATGGTCCTTTGTCATCCAAAGGGTTCCCTGCACCATCTAATACGCGGCCTAGTAAACTAAAGCCCACTTTTGCCAAACTATTTTTCCCTAACGGTATAACTCTGCATCCAGGTTCCAGGCCATAGGTATTGCCTGTGGGCATCAAGAAAACCCGTCCACCGGAAAAACCAACCACTTCCGCACCTATTTTTTTTCCAGATTTTGTCTCAACCCAGCACAATGAACCAATCGATGCCCGACAGCCTTCCGCTTCCAAAGTCAGCCCAACCATGCGAGACAATTTTCCTTCAACAATAAGTTCAGGTATTTCTGTTAGCCTTTCTGTATAAGGTTTTAATTTTTTTAGCCAAATTTTGCTACGACTCGCTGCCGGAATCACTACGCCTTATCCTCTTCTCTTTCACCACCTAATATAGTGGTAACAATTGTTGCCAGTTTATTTTCTACGGTTACATCAATGTTAGAGGTTTCAGTTTCTACTTTGCAGCCACCTCGTGTAATTAAAGGCTCTTCAATAATATTCCAGGGAGGGGAAATATCATCTAATGCTAAGGATGAGCGAACCAGTTCGGCATCTTCCGGATGCATGCGAAGCGTTAAATTTTGAGATGCTATGGGCAAAGCGTTAACGGCTTCTCTGATGACAGCAACAATCTGACCTGGGTCTATTTTAATTTCTCTTCGTATTAACTGATTTGCAATCCCTATAGACAAATCCACCAACTCTTTTTCTACCGCTTGATCAAGTTCTTTAAATGGCTCGCTCAACGACTCTAATAAACTAACAAAATCAGCAGTTTGTTTTCGTAATAAATGCAGGTTTTCTTCATATCCTTTTTTTGATCCTTCTGCCTTGCCTTGTTCAAACCCTTGATCGTAACCTTTTGTTTCCCCTTCCTGAAAACCTTTGTCGTAACCTTCTTTTTGCCCTTGTGCAAAAGCTTCGTCATATGCCTGCTTTTGCATGTTTTCAATTTGTTCTACAGTTAACGTTACATTCGCTGTATCAGGTTTCGGTGATGTATTGGTTTTTTTTCTACCAAATTGTTCGGCTACATCCCATAGCCCCAGAGCCTTTAATTCAGCTTCCGAGAAGGGTTGTTCTTTAGACGAGCTCATCACCACCACTACTTCCCAGCATCATTTCTCCAGACTCTGCCAATTTCTTGGCAATACCCAGAATATCTTTTTGTGCCAGTTCAACCTCACTTAATTTTGTAGGAGGTGCGGCTTCAAGATCATCTCTGAGCATTTCCGCAGCACGTTTAGACATGTTGCCAAATATTTTATCTCTCAGTGCTTCACTCACACCTCTCAAAGCTACCAACAACTGGTCTGTAGATACTTCTCTTAATAAGGTTTGAATGCCACGATCATCAACATTAATCAAATCGGCAAACACAAACATTTTGTCCTGAATTTGCTGCCCTAAATCGGCATCGCTTTCACTAATGCCCTCCATCATTTCTTCACTTAAACTGCCTTCCAGGAAGTTGAGAATATCAGCCGCAGCATCAACACCTCCTACATTAGAAGATTTAACACTCTCACTACCTGTTAACTGTTTTTCCATCATCTCGTCTAGCTCTTTGATAGCTGACGGCTGCACACTTTCCATCATGGCAATTCTCATAATGATATCCGTACGCAAATTTTCTGGTAATAATGCCAATACCTCAGCAGACTGATCTGCATCCAGTAAAGATAAAATAATAGCAATAATTTGCGGATGCTCAACACGAATCAAATCGGCAATTGATCGTGTGTCCATCCATTTAAGTTGTTCAATCCCTTTGCTGTTTGCACCCATCAGGATTCTGTCAATGATATTACCCGCTTTATCAGCACCTAATGCATTTGTCAGCATATCCCGAATATAAGCATCAGAATCCAGCCCAAGTCCAGTCTCATTTTTAATCTCCATGATAAACTCCTCGAACACTATATCTACCATTTCTGAAGATATAGCACCTAGAGTTGCCATGGCCGACCCTACAATCTGGACTTCTTTTGGCCCCATGTTTTTTAATACACTAGCCGCTCTGTCTTGCCCAACTGCTAAAAGCAGTAGAGCTGATCTTTCTGTTGCACTTAAGTTAATTTCTGCTTCAGACATCGGACTTTAACCACCCTTTAAGAATTTGTGAAACCAGTGCAGGATCTTCATCAATTATTTTCTGGATATATTCTAGCCGTTTCTCATAACTTTGCGGTGCATCCAGTAATAACAAATCTTCAACCCCTGATGAAATCCCATCTTCGGCATCCTCCTCATTAACATCGCCATTTATAGGTACAGCAGTAGGTTTACCATCTTTGTCAAAACGTACGGTTCCACCCATTGCATCTGCTTCAGCATGTGCGTCAAGCAAAGCTTTCACCTCTTCATCTCTGGCAACCAATCCCCTCATTGTTGGCCGTAACACACCAAATATCAAGAATAAAACAACTAAAACGGCTGTCAATTGTTTTGCTGCATCAAGAAACCAGCCTTGCTCCCATAATGGAATATCCGGCAAAGCTTCCAGTTCATCCGGTATTCTAAAAGCCACATTAGTGACTGTCACTTGATCACCTCGACTACTGTCAAATCCTACTGCCTGCATTACCAATTCCCTTAGCTGATTAATATCCTCTTGAGCATAAGGCTGTGTCGTTATTTCTCCATCACCTAATAGTACTTTTTTGTTATCAACCACTACTGCAACCGATAGACGGCGCAAAAGTCCAGTTGCTATACGAGTATGAGTAATCGTTTTATCCAGTTCAAAATTACGTGTTGCACTTTTACTGAGAGATTTTGGTCCACTGGCACCCGCTTGCGACTCCTGACCTACTGCAATTTCAGGAGCCACTCCGGCAGGAGGTGGCTGATTAGATAAAGCACCCGGCACACCTTGAATAGCAGATGATGAGCTTTGCTCTTCTAAAGTTTGTTCACTTCTTAATGCGGGTAGATCAGGATTAAACATTTCCTGAGTTTTTTCTGTTACCGTAAAATCGACATCTGCAGTAATCTGGGTTTGCATGCCTTCTCGACCCACCATTGGAATCAGAATATTTTCTATCCGCTGCATTAAATGTTCTTCCAGGTTTTTTTTGTATTCAAACTGCTTTGAGGTTAAATACATATCTTTGGAGGAAGCATTACTACTCAGCAGCCTTCCTTTTTGATCGACCACCGTCACTTGAGTCGCTTCCATCATTGGCACACTCGATGCCACCAAATGGACTATGGCCTCAATCTGGCCTTTTTCTAGTGCCCGCCCCTGATATAAACTGACTATCACTGAGGCACTAGGTTTTTTGCGTTTTCGTACAAATACAGACTGTTTGGGTAAAGCCAAAAGGACACGTGCGGATTTTACATTTTGAATGGTCATAACGGTTCTCGCTATTTCACCTTCCAGAGCCCTTTGAAAACGCATCAGTTCGATATTCTTACTGGTGCCAAAACCCGATTCTTTATCTAATATTTCATAGCCTGAACTTTGTGTTCGAGGTAAACCTTGTGCCGCTAATTTAAGTTTTAATTTGCGCACCTGATCAGTGGGAACCATAATCGCGCCCGATTCTGTTTCTACCGTATAATCCACCCCCATTGAATCCAGTGTAGCTAAAATTTCAGTCGCGTCTTCGCTTTCTAATCCAGAAAAGAGCATATCGCGTGAGTCTGTTTGAGACCATAATACAACTGCAATACCCACTGCCACACTTAATGCAATTCCCAGCATTAATCCTATTTGTCTGGCAATTGATAAATTACTTAAACCCTTTAAAACAGGTGGTGTTTCTGTTTCTTTGCTTAGTTGATTTAACGTATCTGACCCTGAATCCAATTCAGCCAAACTACCGCTATCTTGCTCACTCATTCTTTCATCTTCACTTACTTAAGGAATATGCTTTGAAACATGTGGATATTTTCATTAAAAACTCTCACAACTGTTTGGTATATTTTTCTAGCAGAGAATAATCACCTCCACTGTTTTTAATCAATAAAACTGTGAGAAAAATACAATGCTATGAATATAATATAGTCGTTACCATAGATTTTTTTACTACATTGGCATATTCATTACATCTTTATATGCATCAACTAATTTATTTCTAACCTGAAGCATTGCTTGAAACGAAACACTGGCTTTTTGTGAAGCTATCATAACTTCAGCCAAACTCACATCAGGCTCACCCATTTCAAATGATTTGGATAGCTTACCCGATGTTTTCTGTGTTTCATTCACGGCATCAATTGATTCTTTTAACATCGCTGCAAAGTCTGAATTAGCTTCCGTTTCTGCCGGCTTGTTAGATGCTTCAATAGACATTGATCGCATTTGGGCTAAAACCTGATTTACATTCATTTCGCTCATATCATTCTCTTATTGTTATCGCACATCTTTGCAATTTTTCTAATTCCAACATGTGTGCCATTTATTCCTATATATAAAAAATAAGCATTTTTCAAGCCAATTATTAAAAACTAAAAAATTTTCCTAACAAGGGACAGCAACACCCGACTGTTTCATTCGGGCTATTTTATATCTTAAGGTTCTAGGGCTAATCCCTAGTTTCTCAGCCGTTATCTTTCGACTTCCCTTTTCATCTTGTAATGTCTGTAAAATAATATTTTCTTCTGCAGAACGAACACTGTCTCCCAAACAGGTATTATTAGCCATTGTTTGTGGCGATAAGTTAACAACAGTTTGTGTTTCTTCCGCTACTACAGTTTTGTTTTCTAGTGCTAACAACTGTCCTTCCATTTCCCCCTCAAACACCAGACATTCAGGAAAAATAGTTCCATTCTGTTGTAAAATTAATGCGCGTTGCACCACGTTTTCCAACTCTCTTACATTTCCCGGCCAGTCATAGTTTTGCATAGCAGCCGCTGCATCTGCCGTAAATACAGGTAAAGTTTTTCCTTCTTGACCATGTTTTATCATTAATTGCGTTGCCAACGGCAAAATATCCCCTATCCTGTCTTTTAAAGCCGGAACCTTGATAGGAAAAACACTTAAACGATAATATAAATCTTCGCGAAATAAACCCTGCTCTACATGTTCTTTTAAATGACGATTTGTGGTCGCCAAAATTCTGACGTTTAGTTCAATTTTATGCTGACTTCCCAAACGTTCGACTTCTTTTTCCTGCAACACCCTGAGTAATTTTGCCTGTAAAGCAATATCCATTTCAGAAATTTCATCAAGCAATAAAGTCCCGTTCTGCGCCTGCTCAAATTTACCCGGCATGGATTGCACCGCCCCTGTGTAAGCGCCTTTTTCATAGCCAAAAAGCATGGCTTCCAACATGTTTTCAGGTATAGCGGCACAATTAACTGCGACAAAAGGCCCTTCATGGTGTAACGAGTTTTGATGAATATATCGAGCCATAACTTCTTTACCCGTGCCACTCTCACCTTGCAACATAACCGTTACATCTGTTTTAGCTACTTTGGCACAAAGAGCATATAACTTCTTCATTTTCTCATCAACGACCACCCTGCTATTAACCAATGCAGGTTCAGCTATTGCAACAAAACCAGAAACCTTTTCAACTAAAGCTGAAGCTTCAAAAGGTTTAATCAAATAATCTGCAGCACCTGATTGCATAGCTTCAACTGCTTTAGGGATAGTTCCGTATGCCGTCATCAATACCACCGGAATTTCTGGGTGTTTCTGCTGCATGTTATTCAACAACTGAAAACCATCCATTATGGGCATTTGAATATCACTCACTACCAATCGTACTGTATGTTTTGCCAGTATACTAAGCGCTTCTGTGCCATTCTCTGCGGTAACAACACTATACCCCTCAATTTCCAGGGTATCACTGAGTGCTTCACATAAATCCAGATCATCTTCTACGACTAAAACATCATACTGCTTCATAACTACTCTCCATTTTGTGAAAGCCATCTTCTGACAACGTTGTAATATATTGATTAATGCAAGGTAATAGTATGGTAAATGTAGCCCCGTTGCCTTTTGCAGATTCACATTGAATTGAGCCACTATGTGCTCTGACTACGCTATCCACGACTGCCAAACCTAATCCAGTTCCTTTCAGCTTGGTGGTATAAAAAGGTTCAAACAATCGTAGCTTAGTGGCTTTTTCTATCCCAGGCCCATTGTCTTGAATTTGAATTTGTAAACTGCTTTGATCTTTTTGATCGACCATCATGGTTATCAGACCTTTACCCTCTAACACATCAACAGCGTTGTTTAGCAAATTCATTATTGCTCCCAACAACGCATCTTCATTTCCCAGCATGACATCAGCCTGAACATTATTCGTCATAGTAAAATTCAACTCACTGGCAGCAGTAATATCATCCATATTGTCACCCACACGAGCCAGAAATTGTTGCAGAGAAAAAACATCCATAGCCAAACGTCCTTCTTTGGCAAAAATCAGCATGTCATTCACCTGCCGTTCCAAAAAATGTAATCGTTCAAGGATTTTGTTTGAAAATTTAATACGGCTGTTATCAGTTACTGCTACTTTATTCATTTGAGAGGCGTATAAAATAGCAGTCGATAGAGGGGTGCGTACTTGATGTGCCATACTGGCAACCATTTCCCCCATTGCCGACAAATGTTTTTGCTGATTGACTGTATCTTGCAATGAACGTAATTCACTCACATCTGATAATAAAATGATTTGTCCAGAATCATTATTCAGCTCATTCCGGGTCAAACTCACTCGTTTACCATTTCTTAATTGCCTTTCATGAGGATTATCAAATACAGGAATCAAACTACGCTGAACCACATCAAACCAGTTTTGTCCTATGAGAGGCTCACCTAAATAATTAATAGCAATAGCATTACAATCAACTACCTGATTTTCACCATTTAATACGATGACAGCTGCCGGTAATGCAGCCAAAATTTGTTGTAACCGATCTGCTAGCCTTTCTTTTTCAATCAGTGTTTTAAGACGCTCTGTACGCGCAGCTGTTAGCTCTTGGCTTAATGTAGCTACTTGTTTTTGCAATTCCTGGTAGGAATCGGACAAATTTTTGGATAGCTCATTAAAAAGCTGAAAGGCGTCAGTAAGTCTTTCTGTTTTTATAGTCTGTGAATTAACTGGAATATTCATGCCTAATCATTGATTTCGTTTGTTATCACTAAACTAGCAACAATTAGACCAAATTTATTTATTAATTAATTTCAACTAGTTATACAACAAAAGACAAAATTTTGACTCTACAATTAACTTGGGATTTAAAATCAGTGATGATAAAAAAGCTGTTATTACGATAACTCATACTTGCGCAATTTTTCAACTAACGTAGTGCGCCGCATATTCAGTAATTTTGCAGCATGAGCAACTACACCATTACATTCATCAAGAGCCTGCTGAATTAAATTAACTTCCATATCATTTAAATATTCCTTTAAATCCATTCCTTTTTCTGGCAACTGAGAAACCGTTGATATTGATTCAGCAGACACTTCTGATGATTCATCAACGATCAGGGTTTCAGTTTCAATCTCGAAACTATCAAGTTCAATTTCTTCTAATTCAATATTCTCTGGTATTTCATAGCCCTGAAATTTTTCTGGTAAATCAATGACATCAATAATAGCATTTGGGTGTGTTATCGCCAGTCTTTCAATAAAATTTGATAATTCACGTACATTTCCAGGCCAGGGATGTTGCATTATTAGAGCCAGTGCTTTGACAGTAAACTGAACCGTCTCTCTTTTTTCCTTCTCCATACGTCTGGTCAAGTCACTAACAAGCAAAGGAATGTCTTCCGTTCTTTCTCTCAGTGAGGGTAGTTCAATAGGAAAAACATTTAATCGATAAAACAAATCCTCCCTAAAACGTTTTTCCTTGATTTCATGTTCAAGATCTCTGTGAGTTGCCGCAACAATTCTGACATCACAGATAATAGTTTTATTACTTCCTACACGTTCAAAGCTACGTTCCTGAAGTACCCGTAGCAATTTAACCTGCATTTGCATTGGCATATCACCTATCTCATCAAGAAACAATGTGCCTCCTTCTGCCATTTCGAAACGCCCTTGTCTCGCTGTTAATGCACCGGTAAAAGCACCCTTTTCATGCCCAAACAGTTCACTTTCCAGTAATTCACCGGGTATTGCACCACAATTAACTGGCACAAAAGGTTTATCTTTCCTGTCGGAAGTACGATGTATAGCTTGGGCTACAACTTCTTTGCCCGTTCCTGATTCCCCTAAAACAAGTACCGTAGCTCGTGACCCTGCAACTTGATCGATTAATTCTCTTATCTGTTTAATACACTGGCTTTTTCCTGCCAAACCTTTATTTGTCATTGCATTATTCGCTTTCACAACAGGCTTTTTAGAGTTGGGTATTTTTTTTAAAGTCTCTATAAAAACAGGATAATTGCAAGGCCACTCCTGACATTGAGTCACCATTTTCTGAATGGCTGTTGGAATTTGTAAAAATGTGCCTTTGTCTATTAGAAAAAAAATAGGTTGGTCAGATATTCTATCTAAAACATCTCTCGTCATTGTTGCTTGTTTTTCACAGCCATTACCAATAAAGACTGCACAGACATTTTCCAGGTTGTTTAACAATGACAGATAGTCTGAGGAATTTGCTATGGAAACCTGATATTCCAAAAAAGTCAGTATGATTTTAAGTTGCTGGATTCTGGTTCCATTATCATCAATTAACAAAATTTGCGGCAAAGCCATGTGGATACTCTCTTTCCTAAACTATCAAACATATAAAATACAGGACATGCCACAATAATTAATGACAGTCCTATAATAATAGCATCTCCATAAAGTTATGCATTGAATCGCCTAATATTAAAAAATTAATTTTATTTCAATCTCTTGCGAATAATTCCTAATGTTATTTAAACCCATATTTATACCCTTTAGATATTTTAATTTTACATCAGGACTTGACAAAAATTTCACAACATAGAAACTAGGCACTTGTTAAATAAACTCGGGCCCTTTTCTTTGAACGACATATCTCTCAATATACTGTTTGGTATACTTGTTGCTCTGTTAATTCTTTCTGCTTTTTTTTCTGGTTCTGAAACAGCATTAATGACATTAAATCGTTACCGTTTACAGCATCTGGTTAAACAAAAACATAGAGGTGCCATTAAAGCCCATAAATTATTACAACGTCCTGACCGTTTGATGGGTTTAATTCTATTAGGTAATAATTTTGTAAATATTGCTGCCTCTTCCCTGGCTACAATCATTGCGATTCGATTAATTGATGAAGGCATCGTAAATCTTAGTCAAGAGGAAATTATCCTTGCTTCAACAACAATTTTGACTCTTGCTGTTCTTATTTTTTCAGAAGTGACACCGAAAACTTTAGCAGCGCTTAAACCCGAAGTTCTTGCATATCCTGCAGCCTGGGTTTATACGCCACTGTTAAAACTGCTTTACCCTTTTGTCTGGGTTGTTAATTTAATTTCCAACATGTTATTAAGGATGGTAGGTGTGAACGCGTCCAAAAGCAGGCAAGACAGTCTTAACAAAGAGGAATTAAAAAGCATAGTCTCTGACGCTAAAAACTTAATGCCGGCACGTTACCAAAACATGCTGTTAGGCATTTTGGATCTTGAGTCTGCATCCGTTGAAGACATTATGACACCACGTAATGAAATCATTGGTATCGATTTAGAAGACCCTATGGATTCAATTATCCAGCAAATAAAAAACACGCCACATACACGCCTCCCCATCTATAAAAAGAGTATAGACCGGATCATAGGCTTTCTACATTTAAGAACCGTCATTTCTTTAATTCACCGCACAGACTTTGATAAACAAAGTATTACTGACAACCTACTCAAACCTTTCTTTATTCCCGAGAGCACACCACTACACAAACAAATACAAAGTTTTAAATCTGAACAACTACGTATTGGTTTAGTGGTCGATGAATACGGTGATGTTCAGGGCTTAGTGACACTTGATGATCTTCTACAAGTCATAGTTGGCGAACTGGTCACTGAAGAAGCCGATGTTAAAGAACAAAAAGATGGCAGTTATATAGTAGATAGTAGTGTCACCATACGTGAGCTCAACCGTATCACCCAATGGTCTTTACCCACTAAAGGACCAAAAACACTCAACGGCCTCATCATTGAATACATGGAAACTATTCCAGAAGCAGGCACCAGTATTAATCTACACGGGTACCGCCTTGAAATAATAAAACGTGATGAAAACACCATAAAACTGGTTAAATTTTATCCAGAGGATTAGTTTTATTTAAACCACTTATCAAAAAAAGAGTTTTTCTCCAACAAGCTTGTTTATTACGTCTATACTATTAGCCTAAGCGAGTCATTTATACGAGAACAATGGCAAAATTCACGATTTACTTTAAAGAAAAAGCAATTCAATCCCAATTATTCGATGTGGGTATTATCCATATTGGTCGTGATGAAACAAATGATTTAATCATTGATAACCTGGCTATTGCTCCAGCACATGCAGTCGTTATTATGAAAGCTGATAGTTGCATAATTAAACAACTCAATGATGATTTCCCTATAACTGTTAATAATGAAAAATGTAAGGAATCTTTACTTCAAAATAACGATGTTATAGCGATGGGTAAACATACCATTGTGTTTAATACAACTGAGTCTGTTGCTCCCATTGAAAACCTCATATCAACAAATTCTGATGTCGATTTCCTTAATGAAAAACTGGAAGAAAAAGTTAAAATTCCTGATGCCAATCTTCAGGTAATGACTGGCCAAAATATTGGCCGCGTACTTCCATTAAAAAAATCCATGACCCGTTTTGGTCATAGTGGTTCAGGTGTTGTTATAATTTCAAGACGAAAAGAAGGTTACTTTATCTCCACACTTGAAGGCGATGCAAACATAAGTATTAACCAACAACCTTTAGGTGATAAAACAATTCATCTAAAGAATAATGACATTGTCAGTATTGACACCATTACCATGCAATTTTTTCTTGACAGCTGATATGACAGATTTAACTAATGACAAACGTCATTTTCATCGTATTTTCTATAATTCTGAAGCTACTTTTAGTAACGGATCAAACATCATTCCTTGTAAAATTGTTGATATTTCTTTAAAGGGTTGCCTGTTACGGTTCGATACTCCATGGGTAGAACCCATTGAAAGCTTATACACGCTAGGGTTGCAACTATCTGATGAAATAAGCATCACCATGGAAATCAGTGTCACACATGTTATAGGTAATGATGCCGGATTTAAATGCGAGCATATTGATATAGACAGCATTTCACAATTACGCCGCTTAGTTGAACTTAATCTTGGCGATAGTGAATTGCTCGAAAGAGATTTACTTGCACTTACCGATATAAAAGAACAATAAGAACCTGTTCAAATTCTTTTGTACCGCTACACCTTTTGCGGTTGCTCAAGGCTCGAAATATAGACAATCCTTGTCACTCTTTTTTGTACTCACCCCCTTCCACAACAGACAGCATTATCCTAGAAAGATCAGTTGGGCGCGAGATTATAGTGCAATCCATTGGTTTCACAGTGCTTTGAAAAAATCTTAGCCTCACCCATTCGGTTAGGTGGGCATTTTTTTGAACCACATGGAGGTGGTGAATGCAGAAAAAGCAGGAGCACTTTTCTGTGAAGTTCTGTGGAATCAATGGGGTGTACTAGAATCCGTGATCCAACTGATTTTTCTAGGATTATATGAATTGTTCTCACAAGTCATTTAATACTTCAAGTGCTTCAGCTACCGTTGAGACAGCACTAACCATCAACCCTTTAATTGATTCTTTGGGTGCATTGGCTTTGGGAATAACCGCTCTCTTAAAACCATGCTTTGCGGCCTCATTCAATCTAGCATATCCATTGGCGACTGGCCTTATCTCACCATTCAAGCCAATTTCGCCAAAAAACACCACTTCATGGGGAATAACTCTGTCTTTTAGACTTGAAACAACGCCCACAACTATAGCCAAATCAGATGCTGTTTCAGTCACCTTTATGCCACCGACAACATTGGCATAAATCTCATCATTTGCAGTAAATATACCCCCATGTCGAGATAAAACGGCCAATAACATTGCCAACCTGTTTTGATCCAGTCCAACAGCCAATCGTCGTGGATTACCATATTGGCTCTCTGTAACCAGAGCCTGAATTTCAACCAGTAGTGGTCGAGTTCCCTCCCACAGAACCGTAACCACACTCCCTGAAGATGGTTTTTCAGAGCGGGATAAAAATATTGCCGAGGGGTTTTTCACCTCTTTAAGTCCGGTATTTCCCATGCAGAAAAAACCCAGCTCCCCCACACTTCCAAACCTGTTTTTATCCGACCGCATAACTCTAAATCTGGCATCGTCTGTGGAGGATAAAACAACTTGCGCATCAACAATATGACTCAATGTCATAGGCCCGGCTAAAGACTGGTCTTTGGTAACATGGCCAACCATAAAAATAGACACATTATTTCTTTTGGCATATTGAGTCAGATAGCTGGCAGATTCTCTTACTTGAGAAACTGAACCAGCAGCTGTGTCAGAATCCTCGGTATACATTACTTGAATAGAGTCAATAATAACTAACTCTGGTTTTTCCTGGTCAATACAGTCGCATATTCTTTGCACTAACGTTTCAGCAAGCATTTTAATTGCACTTGCATCCAAAGCCAGTCGATTAGCCCTTTCTGCAATCTGTTGCAAAGATTCTTCACCCGATACATATAAAACTGATTTACCACATTTTGCAGCATTTGCAATGGCTTGAAGGAGAATAGTACTTTTCCCGGCACCTGGCGCTCCACCGATTAACACCACGCTGCCTTTAACTATACCTCCCCCTAATACCCGGTCAAACTCCATTAAACCTGTAGAAATCCTTTCTGACTGAGCCAGATCCACGTCAGATAATAACTTAACCTCCGAACGAGCACCTGCGTATCCAGACGAACCCCCGCCTTGTTTTGTAGCAGAACCTAACCGAATCTCTTTAATAACATTCCATTCACCACAACTGGTACATTGTCCTGCCCAGCGTGGGAAATCAGCTCCACATTCTGTACAGACATAAGCTGTTTTGTTTTTTTTAGCCATAAAAAGCTTTTGGGTTTATTTATTAGTCATACTGCAGCGGAAAATCCAATCATTAGTGTAGATTACACTTTCTTTATTTCTACCCTTTGAGTTATTCCACATAAAAGTGTATATGGAATAGTATCTGAATAACGGGCAATTTCTTCAACCTCCAATCCCTCGCCCCACAATGTCACTGGATCACCAGCCTTGGCGTTCATTTGAGAACTTAAATCAACTGTAATCATATCCATAGAAACACGCCCAACTAAAGGAACTCTTTTTCCGTTAACCAACACAGGAGTCCCGGTTTGCGCAGAACGAGGAAAGCCATCTCCATATCCAATTGCCACAACACCCAGCCTGGTTTGCTGATTGCTAACCCATGTGCCAGCATACCCAACAACCTCTCCTGCTCCAATATTTTTAATTGCAATTAACCGAGAATGAAGACTCATTACAGGTTTAAGCCCGAAATCTTTACCTAAACTATTCGAAAAAGGTGATACACCATACAACATAACGCCTGGACGCACCCAGTCCGTTAATGAATCATCCCAGGCAATAATACCCGCCGAGTTAGCTATACTCTTTTCACCGGGATATGTTTTTACGGTATCTTTAAACAGATTAACTTGCTGTCGGGTAGCAGCGCTATGTGGGTCATCGGCACTGGACAGATGGGTCATCAAAAAAAAAGGCTGTTTTACTGATGAACAAGCCATCAGTCGTTTATAGATGGGAGTAAACTCGGTTGATTTAAAGCCTAGGCGATTCATTCCTGTATCCAGCTTTAACCAGACAGTAAGCTTTTTTTGCCCCCAGTAATTTTCTATAATATCAACCTGGCCCACTGAATGGACAACAACATCTAAATCATATTTGATTAAGTCCTCTAACTCTTGCTTACAGACAAAACCTTCTAGAATTACAATTCTAATGCTGAATCCAGATAGACGCAAACGTATCCCTTCATCAGCACGTGCTACAGCAATGGCATCAACACCCTGTAATACTTCTGCAATCCGCAACAATCCATGCCCATAGGCATTGGCTTTAATCACCGCCATAATTTTAGCTTGCGGAGCATAATCCCGAATCTTGCCTATATTATGCTTAACTGCAGCTAAATTGACTAACGCATAAGCAGCAGGGGTCATTCATAATCCTCATCACCATAGGGGTCACCCGCAAAATTCTCAAACCGGGTATATTTCCCCAGGAATGTTAACCTAACCGTACCTAAAGGGCCATTACGTTGTTTACCTATAATAATCTCTGCGATACCTTTATCGGGGCTATCTTCGTTATAAACTTCATCTCGATAAACAAATACAATTAAATCAGCATCCTGCTCAATAGCTCCCGATTCTCTTAAGTCTGACATAACGGGACGCTTGTTAGGTCGTTGTTCAAGATTTCTATTTAGCTGAGATAGCGCTACAACAGGAACATTTAATTCTTTAGCTAAGGCCTTTAATCCTCGGGAAATATCTGAAATTTGCTGGACTCTATTTTCACCACTGGATGGCGATTGCATCAGCTGTATATAGTCTAAAACAATCAGACCCAATTGACCATGCTCCCGTGTTAATCTTCTTGCTCGAGCTCTTACTTCCGTCGGTGTTAATGCGGGAGTATCGTCAATGAATAATTTGGTTTCTGCCAATAAATTAATTGCCGAAGTTAGCCGAGGCCATTCATCGTCCTCTAACTTACCTGTTCTAACTTTATTCTGATCTATACGCCCCAGTGAAGACATCATTCGCATTGCCAAAGAATCGCCCGGCATCTCCATACTGAATACAGCAACCGGCTTATCGCCTTTAATCGCAATATTTTCAGCCATATTCATGGCGATAGTCGTTTTACCCATTGAAGGTCTACCAGCTACGATAATTAAATCGGCAGGCTGCAAACCCGAAGTTAATTCATCAAAATCTGCAAACCCAGTACCGGCTCCAGTAATATTCCCTTCTTGTTCATATAATGTTTCGATCTTATCAACAGCGCTAGCGAGTAAATTTTTGATCGATTTAAAACCTCCTTCCTGTCCTCGCTGACGTTGCTCTGCAATTTTAAACACTTCACGTTCTGCATTTTCTAATAAATCGGAAGTATCCCTACCCTCCGTATTAAAAGCAGAATCAGATATGTCAGTTCCTACATGAATTAATTGCCTAAGAACTGATCTATCTCTGACGATATTGGCATAAGCAACAATATTTGCAGCACTAGGAGTATCTTTGGCCAGTGTTGCCAAATATACCAGCCCTCCAACATTTTTTAAATCATCTGTGGCATCTAATGCTTCAGAGAGAGTAATAACATCAAACGGGTCTTGTTTTTCAGCTAACTGTTCTATGGTATTAAAAATCAAACGATGATCTTTTCGATAAAAATCATTTACGATGACTTTATCAGCAATTGAATCCCAAGTCTGATTATCAAGCATTAATCCACCCAGAACAGATTGCTCAGCCTGAATTGAATGGGGAGGAACTTTTAATGACTCGACTTCGTAGTCAGGCTCGAAAGAATAATTTTCCATGATATTAAAATTGTTAAAGCTAGCTCTGTATTATATAGAAAACCTCCCCAACTCCGAACTTAAAATAGCTGATAATTTAGCCCACATCGGTTATTATCTATCAATAAGTTTATAGGAAATACTTTCTTTAACCATTGAGCGAAGTGAAAAAACCTTTCGCCCACTTATCGAAAACCAAGCATATGACTCAAGACGAATTAAAAAAACAAGTTGCACAAGCCGCTCTGGAATATATTAAAGGCGAATCTATTATTGGCGTTGGCACGGGCTCAACCGTTAATTTCTTTATTGACATGCTAGGCGATTATAAAGGCCAAATCAAAGCGGCAGCGTCAAGCTCAGATGCGACCACTGAACGCCTTAAAAATGTTGGCATTAAAGTAATTGAATTAAACAGTGTTGATGAAATTGGTGTTTATGTTGATGGCGCTGATGAAGTAGATCCTAACAAAAAATTAATCAAAGGCGGCGGCGGCGCATTAACACGTGAAAAAATTATTGCTGCGGCAAGTAAAAAGTTTGTTTGTATTGTTGATAGCACTAAAAGTGTTGAGGTTTTAGGTAATTTTCCTTTACCCGTTGAAGTTATCCCTATGTCACGAAATTATGTTGCCAATGAATTAGAAAAATTAGGTGGCAGACCTGTTTGGCGTAAAGATTATTACACAGACAATGGCTGTGAAATTCTTGATGTTCATGGCCTTCAAATTATCGACCCTGTAAAATTAGAAAGCATAATTAATGGCATTACAGGTGTCGTCACAAATGGCCTGTTTGCTCAAAGAGATGCTGATGTTGTATTGGTTGGTAACGGTGACAAAGTAGATACCATGTAATTCTACAATAGTATGTAAGAAACGTGCACAGAATAACTTAAACAATTGGCTTTGTATTTTGTCAGTCTTCTTCGTTGTAGAAAGGGTTGCGTAGCTTGCTACGCGCCCATTTCTACGCCTTGAATACGAACAAACTACCCAGCTTATTTTGTGCGCGTTCCTAAACATAAAAAAGTCCGATACAGATTCACTGTATCGGCCTTTTTTATTTATGACTGAACCTGTAGCCAGAGACAGGTTTCAAGAAAACACTTGCTATAAAGTACCTACTGCATTCAAGTCAGAGAATGCTTGTTCTAAACGAATTGCCATAGCAACTTCACCTGCACGTTGCCATACACGTGGATCATAGTATTTTTTATTTGGGCTATCTACACCATCAGGATTACCAATTTGGCCTTGAAGATATGCTTCATTCTTTTTATAGAAATTCATAACACCTTCCCATGTAGCCCATTGAGTATCAGTATCGATATTCATTTTAACTACACCGTAACCAATAGACTCTTTTATTTCTGCTTCAGAAGAACCAGATCCACCATGGAATACAAAAGTCAGTTCGTTGTCTGCAACATTATATTTCTCAGAAACATATTTTTGAGAATCACGTAAAATTGTGGGAGTTAACTTGACATTTCCAGGCTTATAAACACCATGTACATTTCCAAAAGAAGCTGCGATAGTAAAACGAGGGCTGATTTTGCTTAATTCTTCATAAGCATAAGCCACTTCTTCAGGCTGTGTATAAAGTAAAGAAGCATCCAGGTCAGAGTTATCCACTCCATCTTCTTCACCGCCAGTCACTCCCAGTTCGATTTCAAGGGTCATATCCATTTTAGCCATGCGCTCAAGATATTTACCACAAGTCGCTATATTCTCTTCTAAACTTTCTTCGGACAAATCCAGCATATGAGAACTAAATAATGGTTTACCTGTTTCAGCATAAAACTTTTCACCGGCATCTAACAACCCATCAACCCAAGGCAATAATTTTTTTGCGCAATGGTCTGTATGAAGAATGACAGGCACACCATAAGCCTCAGCAACATTATGAACGTGTTTCGCACCGGAAATAGCGCCTAGAATTGCATTACCTTGACCTTCAAGCTTCAGACCTTTACCTGCAACAAATGCAGCACCACCATTTGAAAATTGAATGATTAATGGCGATTTAACTTTTGCAGCAGCTTCTAATGCGCCATTAATTGAATCTGTATTAATACAATTTACTGCAGGTAATGCAAAAGCATTTTCTTTACAAATAGCAAAGATTTTTTGTACATCGTCGCCTGTTACTACACCTGGTTTCACGATGTCTAATATTTTTTGTGACATAATTTAAATCTGTTTGTATATTAATTTCAGTACATTTTATTGTACTGATAAAATTTCAAAAAATTAGGTGATTCAAGTTAATAAAATCTAAAATCACCCATTATTTTTAAGCTTCTGCTGTTATTTTTTCCAATCTAGAAGCCAGTAACTGCTCTAATGAGACCAATGCTTTTTCAAACCCTTCAATACCTTCAGCTAATTTGTCTGTAGCCATACGGTCTGCTTTATGCATTGCGTCAAAAGTTGCTTTATCAACAGAAATTTTCTCAATATCCATCGTTGCCGCTATTGCAGGATCCAGCTTGCGAGGCAAATCCCCTTCAGTTGCTTGCAATTCTTCAAGAAGTCCTGGAGAAATTGTTAACAAATCATTACCTGCTAATTCGGTAATCTCACCAAGATTACGAAAACTGGCACCCATAACTTCAGTGTTATAACCAAATTTTTTGTAATAGTTATAAATAGCTGTTACAGAAACCACACCAGGATCTTCAGCCGATTCATAAGAATCACGACCGGTATCTTTTTTATACCAATCAAGAATTCGTCCAACAAAAGGCGATATCAGTGTAATACCATTCTCAGCACATGCAATCGCTTGATGCAAACCAAATATTAATGTCAAATTACAGGATATACCTTCTTTTTCAAGAACAGCGGCAGCCTGTATACCTTCCCAAGTTGCTGCTACCTTTATAAGTATTCTATCTTTGGAAATACCTGCAGCTTCATATTGAGCAATAGTTTCACGCCCTTTAGCAATAGTCGCTTCTGTATCAAATGATAATCTTGCATCAACTTCTGTTGAAACACGACCTGGTATAATTTCCAGAATTTTAAGTCCGAATGATACAGCCAGCCTATCAAATGCCAATGTTACAACGTCCGCTTCAGCTGCATCATCGCCTAAGGTTTCCATCGCACCTTTTAAGGTATCATCTACAATACTCTGATACTGTGGCATTTGAGCAGCCGCAGTAATTAACGAGGGGTTAGTTGTAGCATCACGAGGTGTAAATTTCTCAATTGCGTTAATATCACCTGTATCTGCGACAACTACAGTGATAGCTTTAAGTTGATCTAATAAATTAGCCATGATTTGTACCTCTAGATATAATTAAAAATTGATTCAGACATATTTGATTATGACAAACTAAATTCGTCATAATCAAATATGTATGACCTTGCGGTATCGAACAAAAAACACATATCCATATGTGTTTTATTTCAAAACAAAGTGCGGGTTGTTATGTTAGGTAAAAAAGTGTCAATCAAGCTCGATTGTTCAAATACTTTTCCACGCCAGACATATTTTCTTTTGCTATTTTTTTTGCCTGAATAGCTCTCCTTGCCATATACTTACCCACCCCGCTCACTGGAGTTTCTTCTTTTGTTGCCAAGTATTTAGCGACACCGCTTATTGCTATACTCTCAGCTTTTACAACATTCTGGATTTCTTTTTCTTGCAAATATTTAGCAACACCTGTGACCTTATTTTGCAAAATTTCAGCTTCCTGTTTTTGTAGATATTTAGCGACACCACTACTAGCAATGGATGAATCATTATTTGATGCAACTGCTGCGTTATAAATATCTACATCTGATTTTTTTTCTTTCTTTAAAAACACTACGCTTAAAAAGAACAAAACCACCAGACCTAATAAGTAATTTTCCTCCATAAGTTAACCTCGGTCTTTTAAATACTTTTCTACTCCAGTTACTGATGCCAATCTGGCTGAAACTTTTTGCTTAGCAACATATTTTGCAACACCACTTACGGGAGAACTGTCTCTATCTTCCAGATATTTAGCCACACCACTTGGTTTTGTTTCAACTTTACTTTCAAGATATTTTGCAACACCACTTACTGCATCACCACTTGCTTCAACAACTGGTTTCGAAGTGGCAACGGATCTTCTTCTAGCGGGTGCAGCCTTTTTTGTACTTTTGCTAAAGAAAATAAAACCAGCAAAGGCTAGAATGGCCAAACCAATAGTTAAGTTCAACGATGAACTTTCTTCAGCTTGTCCCTCAGTACTTTGTTCTACACTACCACTTGCATACTCAGTACTCGCAGCATTTCCCACATTACCTTTTGTATGTTTATAGCCTTTATCCTGATAAAGAACTTCCGGTTGAAAATTTGCTGCTGGATAATTTGAGTCAGCAACACTTACTTCACCATATGACTTCTTATTCGAAGACGATGAAGATGCTGATGATCCAGAATGTTTATAATCAGAATCCTGATATACAACTTTTGGTTGAAAATCTGTTGCCGGGTACTTGTTTTCGGCTTCTACTACAGAAGCAGATAACAACAATGAAACCAACAAACCATTGGTTAATTTACTTATCTTCACGTCTAGACTCCCCAATATACCTTTAATGTTAAAACCAACTGCCATAGTTATTATTATTGTAAATCGGTTAGCCCTGGTATACCAGGGCTAACCAAATCTTAAAATAACTATTTCAAAAATAGTTATTTTTAAAGAACGTCGTTAACATTCTTAACCACATTCTCAACTGTAAAGCCGAAGTGTTTCATCACGTCGCCACCTGGTGCAGATTCTCCAAATGTATCTATACCAACAACGCCACCTTCAAGCCCTACATATTTACGCCAGTAATCACTGACCCCTGCTTCAACAGCCACCCGTTTAACACCCGGTGTCAATATGCTGTCTTTATAGGCCTGATCCTGACGATCAAATACGTTTGTTGATGGCATAGAGACTACACGAACTTGTGTGCCTACTGCTGCCAGTTCTGCTTGCGCTTTGATCGCCAAATTAACTTCCGATCCTGTGGCAATGATTATCGCATCTGCATTACCTGTTGCTTCAGAGATTACGTAAGCCCCTTTGCTGATCGCTGCTATTTGATCATCTGTTCGACTGATGAACGGTAACCCTTGACGACTTAAGATCAAGCTTGTTGGCCCATCCATACGCTCAACTGCTTTTGTCCACGCTACCGCCGTTTCTGTACTGTCCGCTGGACGCCAGACATCCATATTCGGAATGAATCGCATCGCTGAAGTATTTTCTACCGGCTGGTGAGTCGGTCCATCTTCTCCTTGCCCAATTGAGTCATGTGTCAGTACGGCAATGGTTCTGATTTTCATCAGTGCTGCCATGCGTAGCGCACTTTTCGCGTAGTCAGAGAACATGTGGAATGTACCACCGAAAGGGATTAGCCCTCCATGTAATGTCATGCCACTCATGATTGCAAACATGCCAAATTCACGGACACCGTATGAAATGTAATTACCCATTTCTTTGCCGCTGACATGCTTGAAGTCTGCACAGCTGGTCAGGTTTGAACCTGTTAAGTCAGCTGATCCACCCAGAAATTCCGGTAATGTCGGTGCCAGTGCTGCAATACATTTTTGCGAGGCTTGACGACTTGCCAGGTTTTCCGCTGCCGCATTGGTATCTGCAATCAGTGCATCTGCTGCTGTTTTCCAGTTTGCCGGCAATTCACCCGCCATACGACGTTTGAATTCTGCTGCTTCTGCCGGGTATTCTTTTGCATAAGCATCAAATCGCGTATTCCACTCAGCTTCTGCTGCTGCACCTTTGGTTTTTGCATCCCATCCTGCATAAACCTCATCAGGAATTACAAACGGAGCGTGCGGCCAGTTGAGTTCTTTACGTACTAATGCCACTTCTTCTTCACCTAATGCGGCACCGTGACAGTCATGACTGCCGCTTTTGTTGGGTGAGCCAAATCCGATGATGGTTTTACAACAGATCATTGATGGTCTGTCTGTAACACCTTTTGATTCGACTATCGCTGCGTTGATTGCATCCGAATCATGTCCGTCTACTGAGACCACATGCCATCCGTAAGCTTCAAAACGCTTCACTGTGTCGTCTGTGTACCAGCCGTCTATGTGTCCGTCGATTGAGATGTTGTTGTCATCCCAGAATGCGATCAGGTTGCCTAACCCCCATGTACCTGCCAGTGCGCAGGCTTCATGTGAGATGCCTTCCATCAAACAGCCATCGCCTAAAAATACATAGGTGTGATGATCTACAATTTTATGACCTGGTTTGTTGAACTGGTCTGCCATTAGCTTTTCTGCCATCGCAAAACCGACACCGTTAGTGATACCCTGGCCTAGTGGACCTGTGGTCGTTTCTATTCCCGGTGCATATCCATATTCAGGGTGTCCTGCACAGGCTGAGTGCAATTGACGAAATGAAGATAACTGCTCCATTGGCAAGTCATAACCTGTCAAATGCAACAGTGAGTAGAGTAACATGGAGCCATGACCGTTGGATAAGATGAAACGGTCACGATCTGCCCATTCCGGACTGCTCGGGTTGTGTTTCATGTGGTCATTCCACAGTACTTCTGCAATATCTGCCATGCCCATCGGTGCGCCTGGGTGACCTGATTTTGCTTTTTGTACTGCATCCATGCTTAAAGCACGGATTGCGTTCGCTAAATTACGGCGTGAAGACATGTAGTTCTTCTCCTAAATATGATTTTGTATACGTTGTTCAGCTCAATAACCGGGAGTTCCGTTTATTCTCTCTTCGATTTCAACCGGGCTCCTGCTGCTATTGAGTTCTGATAATTCTGATAGGATTAAACGAGTGGCGTTTACCACTCGTTTGTTCCCGTCGCTTTATTCCATGTTGGCGTGTCTTTCTCTCATTTTTTCTTCCGGAATTCCTTTTTCCCAGATCAAATGTGAGACAACAGCTTCCAGAAAGCACAAGGTCGACAGTTCAAACACTGTGCCCATCGGCATACCTTTCACTGTTTTGTAGGAATCATCCTTGCCGATTTGAAACACCCCATCCGCCATATCACCTATGGTTGAGTGTGATTTTGAACAAATCAGCACAATTTTGGCACCCACACTTCTTGCTTTGTTGGTGAACGCGATTAATTGCTCCGTTTCCCCAGATCCTGAGATGATGATTAATAAATCACCTGCTTTGATACTGGGGGTGACGATTTCTCCTACCATGCTGACATCGTATCCACTGTGCATCAAGCGCATGCCCAGAAAATTACCCACCAGCTTTGATCGACCAGCACCTGAGATAAATATACGTCGGGCACCATCAAACATCCCTGTTATCTTTTCCGCATAGGTAAGATCAGTCGCATCAAGAATTTCTGAAATTTTATTTACGACCAAACTTTGATTTTCTTGTTGCCACATAGTGTTGCTCCGACCTTATGCTGCTTCTACTAATTCACGAATTTCACGTGCTGAGTCAGCAGGTGATGCTGCACCGTAGATTGCCGCGCCAATTACGATGATGTTTGCACCTGCACGGACTACGTCTTGTACTGTTGAGTGATTGATGCCACCGGCAATTGAAATACGTACGTCTAAGCCTAAGCCTAAGATTTCCTGTAAATCATTGAAGGGTGTATCGCCTGCTGCCTGCGCATCAAGACCTGTATGTATACCTACAATTTGTGCACCGGCATCTACTGTAGCGATTGAACATGCGGCTTTGTCTGATACGTTGATTAAATCAATTTGTGCTTCTGCACCGTGTGCTTTAGCGGCTTTGATCACGCCTGCACATGTTGCAATACCTGATACACCTAACACTGTACAGATGTCTGCACCCGCCGCGTAGAATGGGGTTGCTTCGTATTCGCCAGCATCCATTGTTTTTAAGTCAACTAATAACAATTTATCCGGAAAACGCGCTCTTAACTCTTCTACTAAAGGAACGCCGTTGTGCTTGATGCATGGTGTGCCAATTTCAAAGATATCAACATACGGAGCCACTTCTTCTGCAAGTGCTACTGTTGCGTTGAAATCTAATGAGTCTAATGCCATTTGAATTAATGGTGTTGCCAT
>Ga0256847_1000472_pt1 | contig 25521 bp, 22 predicted proteins | sample TeddybearmetaG_FD_189099 | JGI IMG/M metagenome (GOLD analysis project Ga0256847, IMG submission 189099) | Hydrothermal vent microbial communities from East Pacific Rise, Pacific Ocean - Teddybear | ecosystem: Environmental > Aquatic > Marine > Hydrothermal vents | place: Pacific Ocean: East... | reverse complement strand
TCTTCAATTTCTTTAGTATAGGTTGATATATTCATTGTTACGAAAAATATTTTATATTATTAGGAGGTATGTTAAGTATAATCTTATACCATAGTTTCGTATTTTAATAAATCATCATTCCTAAGTGTTATCAACAATCGCTTAAAATTCAGCAACAAATTGGTAATAAGAAGGGTGAAGGGACTACTTTAAATAATCTATCACAAATTTATGATGCCCAAGGCGATTATCCTACCGCCCTAAAATATCTTCAACAATCGCTTGAAATTCGGCAACAAATTGGTGATAAGGAGGGGGAAGGGGTGACTTTAAATAATCTATCACAAATTTATAAGGCACAAGGTGACATTCCTACCGCCTTAAAATATATTCAACAATCACTTGAAATTCAGCAACAAATTGGTGATAAGAAAGGGGAAGGGACTACTTTAAATAATCTATCACAAATTTATCATATACAAGGCTATTATCCTACTGCCCTAAAATATCTCCAACAATCGCTTGAAATTCGGCAAAAAATTGGTGATAAGGCAGGCTTATGTATAACTTTATTTAATATAGCTAATATTTATTTTGAAAATAAAGAACTAGAAAAAGCAATGCAAACATGGATTGAAGTTTATCAAATTGCCCAATCAATAGGACTAGCTAAAGCCTTAAATGCCCTCGAAAACCTCGCCCCTCAAATTGGTTTATCTAATGGTCTAAAAAGCTGGGCATTATTAGCAGAAAAATCCCCAACATCAAACCAATAACTCAATCCAATGCTTAACCTGTAAATCCGTTCCTTTCTGTAAATGCATTAAACACCCAATATTAGCCGTGGCAATTAATTCAGGATTTTCTTGTTGTAAATGGCTTAATTTATTAAGCCGCAATTTTCTTGCTATTTTACTTTGAAAAATAGAATAAGTTCCCGCCGATCCACAACATAAATGTGAATCTTTAACCATTGTTAAATCAAATCCACAGCTATTTAATATTTTTTCAACCACTCCCGTTATTTGCAAACCATGTTGTAAAGTACAAGGGGCATGAAAGGCAATTTTTTGATTTTTTGGTTGTTTAAAAATGGTTAAATCTTGTTGATTTAAAAATTCACTTAAATCAATACTTAAATCGGCTATTTTTTGGGCTTTTTCTTTATATTCTAAATCTTCGGCTAATAATTTAGGATAGTCTTTTAACATGACCCCGCAACCACTGGCATTAAAAATAATCGCTTCCGCTCCTTTCTCTATTTCAATTAACCAAGCATCAATATTTTGTTTAATTTGAATTAAAGCTTGTTGAGGGGCGGATAAATGTTGGCTAACCGCTCCGCAACATTGTTTTTGCGGGGTTACAATCACTTTAATAGCACATTTTTCTAATACACTTTGAGTTGCTAAATTAATGTGTGGCGCTAATTGGGGTTGTACACAACCTGATAATAATAAAACGGTTTTTTGCGGGGTGGGAATGGATTTAATGCTTTTTTTAAATTTAACTTTCGGTTGTTTAACAAAAGGCGCGCAATTTGTTAAAAAATTAAAAACAAGCGGAGTTATTAACGTTTTTCTAACAATTTCCCGTGCCGCCTTTTGCCACCAAGGGCGGGAAACTTGTTGTTCAATAAAGTCTCGCCCAATATCTAATAATTCGGCATATTCAACACCTGAGGGGCAAGTTGTTTGACAAGAACGGCAAGTTAAACAGCGATCTAAATGTAATAACGAAGATTGGCTAATGGCTTTTCCTTCTAAAGCATTTTTAATTAAATAAATGCGTCCTCGGGGAGAATCTAATTCATTACCTAATAACTGATAAGTGGGACAAGTCGCTAAACAAAAACCACAATGAACACAACTTCTTAAAATTTTTTCCGCCTTTTGACCTTGAGTGGTTTGTAGATAAGATTCTGATAAATCAGTTTGCATAATTAATTTACTTTAAAAATTGAATAAGGATCAAAAACAGGCTTTAATTTTTTGGCAAGTTCATTTAAAGGCGGGGTTTGAGCTTGCACGCCTTGCCATGCTGAAATAAAACGAAAAGGCGGGGCTTCAACCGCTTTAACCCATCTCCGAACCCCGCGCCAATCAATTGCAATGGTATTTTCAATAGGGGCTTCAGTACTATCTACACTGAGTCGCCAAAGGGTTTCATTGGGTGCTAAAGAACAACGAAAAGGATTTAAAGTTTGCCAGATTTGATTATCCACAGGAAGCGCGGTTTGAGCTTGATGAGAACCACTTAAACGATAATAAAAAGTATCATTAAAATAACCACAGGCGCTTAAAGGGCGATTGGTTCCTGCCCATTGATTCATTAATTGAATCGCTTCGGCTTCGGGTAAATCTAAGGCATAAGTTTGTTGAGGGGCGAAGGGCAAAACTTTAAAACTAATTTCAGCAATTAAAGCAAATTCACCTTTTGAACCCACCAAAAGACGAGAAACATCAAATCCTGCGACATTTTTCATCATTTGCCCGCCAAAGGTTAATCTTTCGCCTTTGCCATTATAAATGACAATGCCTAAGACATAATCCCTTAACCCGCCTTGAAAAGGTTGTGACGATCCCGAAAGCCCGCAAGCATAACTACCGCCAATGCTTGAATTACCATAATCAGGCGGTTCAAAAGGTAAATATTGATTATTTTCAGCTAAGACGGCATTAATTTCGCTTAAAGGCGTTCCCGCCTTCACCGTAATCACTAATTCAGCGGGTTGATAATCAATAATGCCTTGATATTCACTTACATTACAATATTCAAACTCAGGATTAAATTTAACTTTACTTTGTTGTCCACAAATTTGTAAATATTTTTTTTCGCTAATGGCTTGTTTAATTTGTTCTCTAAACATCACACTTATTTTTTTATATATCGAAGGCAATGGAGCTTAAATTGTCTGATTACAATATTCAACGCTTTATTGTAGATCTGAAAGCAATGAACGATTAAAATAGTCCCATTCTTCTTTAAAATAACTGAAAAAATTATGAGTTTACCCCGTGCTAAAACTGTCGATCAATATGTCGATTGGATCCAACAAGCTGTTTTTGAAATTGGCGATTTAAAAGATTGTTTGCTTTATGAAGTCGAAACATTAACTTCTTTTCCCGCCTTTATTGAACCCATTGAAACAGGCATTAATAAAGTTTTTCAAGATATGAAAGACGGCACTTATCATTTTGGACGCGAAGATTTTACCTTTATGGAAACCGCCTTGGCTCATGCGGAAGATATTCCTTTTCTAACATTAATTAAACAAATTAATGAAACTCATCGTAAGGGCTTAGATGTTGATGAGGATTGAACAAAAATTCAATCAAATAGCACAACAATACCCCCAACTTGATTTTATTTTAGAATCTCAAAAAAAAGCCAATTTTCAAGAAATTGCCGAAAAATCAGCCCAAGTGGCGGGATATTTAACCAAACAAGGCATTAAAAGCGGGGATCGCATCGCTCTGTATTGTCAAAATAGCATGGAATTTGTGATTTGTTATTTTGCTATTTTAAAAGCCGATGCCACCGTCGTTCCCTTGCATTTATTATTAAAAGAACCCGCCTTAGCGGTGATTTTAAAAGATGCCGAGATTACGGGATTTATTTATCAAATTGATTTTGAACAAACCGTTCAACAACTCATTAAACCAACTCCTTTATTAAAAAGTTTAATTTGTATTGGTCAGCCTCATTTAAAATCTGCGGTGGCATTAAATACTTTATACAATACCCATTTTTCATTACCTTATAAAACAACCAATAATCTCGCGGTTATTTTATATACCTCAGCAACTGAGGGCTATCCTAAAGGCGCCATGCTAAGTCACCGTAATTTATTAAGTAATTGTCAAAGTGTTTATCAAGCTTTGCAATTACAACCCGCTCAAGATCGACTCATGGTGGTTTTACCTTTATTCCATGCTTTTGCGGCAACGGTCGGAATGCTCACCCCCGCCTTATATGGTTTAACATTAATTCCTTTAAAAAAATTTGATTTAACAGAATTATCAAAAGCCATTGAACAACATAAAGCCACGATATTTATGGGTGTTCCGAGTATGTATCATGCTTTATTAAGATTCCCGCCTAAAAATCGATCACAATGGCGCAGTATTCGATTTTGTGTTTCAGGCGGGGCGGCATTACCCGCTAAAATATGGCAACAATTTGAGCAGCAATTTAAAATTCCTTTATTAGAAGGCGATGGACCAACCGAATGTAGCCCCGTAACCACGGTTAATCCATTAAATGGCATTCGCAAAGCGCATTCTATTGGTTTACCTGTGCCTAATGTTGAAATTCAAATTTTTAATTCTCAAGGAGTTGTTTTAAAACAAGGAGAAACAGGCGAAATTTGCGTGCGGGGTGAGAATGTAACTCAAGGTTATTGGCGGATGCCAAAAGAAACCCAACAAAGTTTTTTTGCAGATTGGTTTAGAACGGGAGATTTAGGTTATATTGATTCAGCGGGTTATATTTTTATTATTGATCGACTCAAAGAAATGATTATTGTCAATGGTTTAAATATTTATCCACGATTAATTGAACAAGTTTTATTACAACATACCGAAATTAAAGAAGCGGCGGTTATTGCGGAAAGCCATCCGAGTCATGGTGAAATTCCCATTGCTTATTTAGTTAAAAAAGATCCCATTAAAATCTTACAATCTAATAAAATACGCAAATGGTGTCGCTCTTATTTAGGGCATCATGAAATCCCAAGAAAAATAATTTTTATCGCTGAATTACCTAAAAATAAACAAGGACAAGTAATTAAGCGAATATTAAATAAACAAGGCGAACTAGAACGGGGCATTATTTCTGAATGAAAACAAAACAATCTTTTAAACTGGTGGCGGATTTTTCTCCTGCGGGAGATCAACCTCAAGCCATTAAAAAACTTATTTCAGGGATTGAGAATGGTGAGGCGGGACAAACTTTATTAGGGGTTACGGGATCTGGAAAAACCTTTACTATTGCCAATGTCATTCAACAAATTAAGCGCCCTACCCTAATTATGGCGCATAATAAAACCTTAGCGGCGCAATTATACGGCGAATTTAAAGCTTTTTTTCCTGATAATGCGGTTGAATATTTTGTTTCTTATTATGATTATTATCAACCTGAAGCCTATGTTCCCGCCTCGGATACCTTTATTAATAAAGATTCTTCGATTAATGAACATATCGAACAAATGCGGCTTTCCGCTACTAAATCATTATTAGAACAGGATGATGTGATTATTATTGCCACGGTATCGGCAATTTATGGATTAGGTGATCCCCGCCAATATTTTAAAATGGTATTGCATCTTTCTTGTGGCGAAAAAATCGAACAACGGGCGATTTTACGCCGCCTTACTGAATTACAATATACTCGCAATGATTTAGAATTACAGCGGGCGACTTTTCGGGTTCGTGGCGATGTGATTGATGTTTTTCCCGCAGAATCAGATCGAATTGCCATTCGGATTGAATTATTTGATGATGAAATTGAACAAATATCAGTTTTTGATCCTTTAACAGGCGAAATATTAAGACGTTTACCGCGTTATACTATTTATCCTAAAACACATTATGTCACTCCCAGAGAAACCATTCTTGAAGCTACCGAAAAAATAAAAATTGAATTGGCACAACGTCTTGATTATTATCAACAAAAAAATAAATTAGTTGAAGCACAACGCCTTGAACAAAGAACCCGTTATGATTTAGAAATGATGTATGAATTAGGGTTTTGTTCGGGGATTGAAAATTATTCTCGTTATTTATCAGGACGGGAAACGGGAGCCGCGCCCCCCACTTTATTTGATTTTTTACCTGATAATGCGTTATTAGTGGTTGATGAATCGCATGTTACGATTCCCCAAATAGGCGGGATGTATAAGGGGGATCGGTCGCGTAAAGAAACATTGGTTGAATATGGTTTTCGCTTACCTTCGGCTTTAGATAATCGCCCTTTACGCTTTGAAGAATTTGAAGTTAAAGCTCCGCAAACCATTTATATTAGTGCCACGCCAAGGGATTATGAACGTGATCATTCGGGTGAAATTATTGAGCAAATTGTGCGTCCAACGGGATTAATCGATCCTGCTATTGAGATTCGTTCCGCTTTAAGTCAAATTGATGATTTATTATCACAAATTGGTAAAAGGGTTAAAGTTAATGAACGGGTTTTAGTGACCACCTTAACAAAGCGCATGGCGGAAGATTTAACCGATTATTTAATGCAACATGGGGTTAAAGTCCGTTATTTACATTCTGATATTGATACAGTGGAACGTGTTGAAATTATTCAAGATTTAAGACGGGGAGAATTTGATGTTTTAGTGGGAATTAATTTATTGCGCGAAGGCTTAGATATGCCCGAAGTTTCTTTAGTGGCTATTTTAGATGCTGATAAAGAAGGATTTTTAAGATCAGAAAGTGCCTTAATTCAAACGATGGGGCGGGCGGCGCGTAATGCTCATGGTAAAGCCATTTTATATGCTGAAAAAACCACGGGATCAATGCAAAGGGCAATTGATGAAATTGATCGAAGACGTAATAAACAAATTATCCATAATCAACAACATGGTATTACGCCAACCACTATTATTAAAAAAGTGACGGATATTTTAGAAGGCGCTTATGGAGGAATGCAAAAATCAACTAAAAAAAGACTGAAAATAGCTGAACCTGAAACAGATTATCATGCCGCTAAACCACAAGATTTAGCCAAAATAATTAAAAAATTAGAAAAACAAATGCAACAATATGCCAAAGATTTAGAATTTGAACAGGCGGCGGCTATTCGAGATCAAATTAAAGAACTTAATCAGCAAATTTTAATGATTAATTAAAAAAATGCTAAAATTCAATGTTTATTAAAAATCACTTAATTCATAGGCTTGTACTCATGGTTGATATAACAGCTCAAAAAAACCATACAATATTCAATTTATTGGTCTTTTTTTTTACTTTCACCTTTTTATCAAACCAGACCTGCGCTTTAAATTTAAAAGCCACTTCTTATTTTTTATTTGATTATGCAACAGGTAAAACCTTATTAGCCCATAATGCCACTCAAAAACGAGAAGTTGCCAGTTTAACCAAATTAATGACCGCCTATGTTGTTTTAAAAAAAATTAAAGAAGGCGACATTACCTTGCATGATAGGGTAAGAGTTAGTTATAAAGCGGATGCAACAGGGGGTTCAAGTTTGGGATTAAAACAAAATGAGCTTATTTCTGTAGAAAACTTATTAAAAGGGCTTATTGTGCGTTCAGGGAATGATGCAGCCGTGGCTTTAGCAGAGTATATTTCTAAAAAAGAAGATCAATTTGTCATTGAAATGAATCAATATGCGAAGCAATTAGGCATGAAACAAAGCCGCTTTGCTAATAGTAATGGCTTTCCTTCAAAAAAACCGCAATATTCAACCGCGAAAGACATGGGAATTTTATCACAAGCCTTAATTCTTGAATTTCCTAAAGCCTATCAAGATATTTTTTCTGCTCGTTATTATAATCAATACCAAAATAGAAATAAATTAGTGTATAAAGGGTATGCTGATGGTTTAAAAACAGGGCATACCCGAAAAGCAGGTTATTGTTTAGTTGCCTCAAGAAAAGAAAATAATACCCGTTTCATTAGTGTTTTATTAAATACCAAAACCAGATATTTACGCACCTCAGAAAGCAAATCTTTATTATCTTATGGCTTTAAACATTTTGAAACGACATTATTTTATGAAAAAGACCAAAAAATAACCCAACTCCCGATTCAAAATGGCGAACAAAAACGCATAAAGGTTGGAGTCAATCAATCTATTAGAATGACACTTAAAAAAGGCGAAGCCGATAAAGCCATGCCTGCTTTTAAATTTATAGATAATCAAGTTAGGATTAAAGCCCCTATACAAAAAGGCGATGTCGTCGGTTATTTATATTTTAACCAAGTCGCGGCTTTAGAAAATAAAAAATGGCCTATTATTGCTTTAGAAACGGTCAAAGAAGGCACTATTTTAAGTTGGCTTAAGCAATTATGGCAATAAACAAGCAGGACAATTTTTATCTTCTTTTAAGAATGGTTTATTTTTTAATATTTCACTAATAATAAAGACCATTTTTTTTGCTAGTATTTTATGACTAACCATTTTTTCTATTTCTTGTAAATAGGAATCAGAAAGTGTCAACCCTTGAGGAATGATCACTCTATTAACTGCTTCAAAATCTAAATCAATGTCTTGAAATTGTCCAAAAAAATGACTAATCTCTTGAATTTCTTGGTGGTATAAATAAGCTTGATCTTGTTCTGCATAATTCATTTATTTTCTCTATTCAATCACATCTTGATAATAAGGCCACATAGCTTGTTTAAATAAACCTTCGGTTTGCCACGGCACCGTGCCTTTTTTAACCCCTAATTCAAAAAATTCTTCTAAAATAGGCTCACTACTAAAAATAATCGCTTCTTGAGTTTGATTATAAACTTTAAAATGAATTTTATTAACGCCTGTATTTTCTTCTTTTGTTATATTAAAAGTTAATACGGGATCAGAGGTTATATTTTCCCATTTAAAATGCTCTAAAACATACACTCGATTTATAAAAGTTTCAATATCTGGAGTATTTGTTTTAACATCATAAGGTCTGGCATCATAACTAATAAAAAAATGATAGGTGGCTTGACCTGCATTATGATCTGTGACGCTATATTCAATTTGTTTATTTAAATCAAAAAGATGAACAAAATGATGTCCTTTTTTTCTAAATTCATTTTTTTTATATAAAAATAATTTAGGATAAATTAATCTTGTTTTAAGTAACCCTCGATATCGGGTTTGTCTATCGGCTAAAATCGCCGCTCCTTTAACCACCGCATATTTATCTTCATGACTTGCTTTATCATTAGAAACAAACACAATTTGTTCGGCATAATATTGATTTAAAATATCTTGAATTAATTTAAAACGAGAAGTTCGTCCACTAATAATAATTTGTAAATCATTCATTTTATCTTTTAATTGACACAAATCAATCATATTATCAATTGCGCCTTGAGTCATTTTTGTAATTTGTTCTAATAAAGAAAGTGTGTTTCCAAAAGCGGAATAAGGCGGGGTATTTTCAAATTCATTATAAAAAGAATCTATATTATTAAAAATATCGGTATTAAATTCATTATGTAATCCTGATTTAGTTAATAAACTGGAAATTTGATATTCGGGCGTAGTGCTTTTATAGTGATACTTTAAACTCACAATAAAATCCTTTAAACGCCTTGAAAAAATCTTATCATACTGATCCATAATATGAGGATAGATTGTCTGATTATCTAACATTTCTCTATTTTGAATAATAGGTTCTTGACCTTCTGGAAGTTCATTATCTTTTTTTACAAGATAATTAATAAAAGCATCTGCCATTAAATAATCAATAAAACTTCCTGCTAAAGGCAAACAAATACTACATTTTGTGACAATAATGGTTTTACCATTTTCTTCAATCACTTCAGCATGAGTTAAATCGGTGGTACCCGCTCCAATATCAAAAACAAGATACTGTTTTTTTCTTTGATCTTTTAATAAATGATAATAATAATAAAATAAGACTGATTGTGATTCTGAAAATAAACTCACTTCGGCCCATTGCTGAAGTTCAATGTGGTTTTTTATTTGTAAATGGGTATAACCTGAAATTTGGCTAATATTTTTAAAAGCCGTAATATAAACGCCTTTTGTATTACTATTAATTCCTAAGTTAGGAATAGAAAAAATGACTTTATTAATATAATATTGTTGGGCTATTTTTTCTAAAGATTGGGTTATTTTTTCTATAAAATATTGATTAGCGGGTTTAATCACATCATAAGAAAGATAATTTAAAGGAGGACCCTCTTTCACCTTAAAATCAATAGAGGGAATTAACATTAATATTTTGATATTGGTTAATGTTTTTTCAGAAACTTGATTTTGTAAGGTAATTTTGGGTACAAAGTCAATTGGAAAAAAATCAGATGTAGCAAGTTCTTCGGGTTTAAACTTAACATAAGTTGGATAAATTTTTAAATCAGATTCAATTAATTCACCCATTTCTTGAGTTTCTAATTGCAATTCTAATATTTTAGGATTTTCAAGTGTTTTATTATAAACAGCAACACATAAACTTGAAGTACCTAAATCTATAACTAAAGTATAAGCTTCTTTTTTTATATTATGGGTTAAATTAATTTTTAAGGTATTTTCGGAATTTTCAAGAATGGCTTGTTCAAATAATCTTCCCCGACAAATTAAATCATAATTTTGATATTCATTTGATTGTAAATCGCTGGTTCTTAAAAAAAAGCCTTTTTTGGGAATAGTGACTTCTAATTTTTGATTATAAGGTTGCCAACAATGATGTTTTGCTGAATATTGACTAATGGCAAAACAATGTCCATTAGATGGATGCTTTTGATAGTTTGTTAGGGTTAACTGATAATCCCTTTCTGTTTCATAAAAACAATGATTAATGCTATTTTTTTGTCGACTTAACCAAATTTTTTCTATATTGTGGGTATGACCATCAATGATCATTAAGGCTTTATCAAAGGGAACGAAATTAAAATTTAAATCCCCCTCACAGTTTATTCCATTAATATTAATATCAAATAAATCAAGTTGTTCTGTTAGAACCTGATTATTAATCATTAATTTCATGGAAATACTGTGCTTTAATTGTGCTTGAGTCAGTATAAAATCATGATTATCATCTATATTTAAGATTTCTCCATTGGCTAATTTAAAAGAAAAATTCGGATTATCATTGAGTCTTGAAGCATGAGCTGGTTTAAAATCAAAAGTGAGTTTAAGTTTTACATTTGGTTTAACGGCAAGATTAATTGTTTCTTTGTTGATTTTAATGGAGAATTTTGTATTTTTATCTTCTAAAATCAATTTTATTTTAAGTTTATCGGGCTTAAATAAATCCATTTCATCACTTAAGGGAGCTAAAGGATAAATAATTAATTTATCTTTTTTTCTTTTCTCTGAAATAATAATTTTTAAGACTAATTTTAAAACACCAAAACAATGTTTATATAAAGTCCGTGCTTTATTAACTTTATCTAAATCAGGTTTAATAAAATGCATGGAGGATAAATCCTGTGCCAACCATTGTTGTGTTTCAGTTTCTGTCCAAACTTGCGGTTTAAACATTTGTAAAGATTCAGGGTATTGTGAATGTTTTAAGTTAACCTCCATTGCTTGCATTAATGCTTTTTGATAATCTGTTAAACTTTCATAGTGTATTTTGTGATTATGTTCATTATAAACTTGATAAGTCCACTCAATATGATAATGCTCAAAATTTCCTTCTTGTATTGCAGTGAATAAGGTTTTTTGCATTTTAGTACCTTTGTGTTACCGTCGCTTTATCTAGTTCTTTACCTTGAATATTTAAAGCATCAAAACGATAAATTCTTTTTCGGGTTTTTCTTTTTGCTTGTATTTCTTCAACTGATTCATTCAATAATCCCATTGTTAAAAATTCTTTAATAGAAAATTCAGGGCTATTGAGTGTTTTTAAAATAAATAATAAATCTAATATATTTTGAGTCATTAACTCAGTTAATTCAAATTCTTTATCTTGAAAAAAGGGGGTTAATTTATTAATAACTTGTTCAAAAGTGTGAGCAGATTGATGCATTTCTACCGTATCTAATGGATATTTAAGAATATAGAATTGGGCTTGAGCTGCTAATATTTTCGTGGTTTCTAATAAATGCCCTAAAGAATTAATAAAATTTTTATCTAAAGGTAAATTTAACCAATCATTCCAATATAAGATTTCTTCAAAACCCGCTAAGATTTTATTAAATCCATACCAATCTGTTATTTCATCTTTATTCTTACCTATAAACTGGTTTTCTAGTTTTTCTAATGCTTGATTAATTTCATTAAACTCAAATTTCATTAAATTTTCTTTATCTTTTATCCATAAATGTAATAAAGTTTGTTGTTCTATTATTTGTCGATCTATTTGTGTTTTAAAAGTTGCTGTGTGTTGAAAAATATCGGTTAATTGTTCGGGTAATTGACTAAAATTTAAAATTGTTTCTTTTGAAGCCTGTGGCTCAATTGTTTTTATAATGGCTTTTGCTTGTTTTGTCAGTTGTTCTTTTTCTAAACTAATGCTGGCTAAACTTTTTTCTAATTTTTGGATATTTAATGTTAAATTTGTAATGGTTTTAACAGGGTTTTTCGTATCAAAAACAGTATTTAAAGTTGTTTGTTTTAACAGATTTTGCAGAGCCTGATTAATTTGATTTGAGTTTTCTTGATATTGAGCAGCATAGGATTGCCATGCTTGTTGTTGTTGTTCTAATTGTTCTGTTAAAGCCTTATTTTGTTGTTTTAATACATTATCAGCTAATAAATCGATTTGAATTTTTAATTTTGAGATTGTTTCTTTTAATATATTATTTTCTTGGCGAATTTCACTTAAATCATGTTGTTGATGGATATCAATTTTTTTAAATTTATCTATTAATATTTTAATATGGCGATCTAGTATTGTTTGTGAGTTTTGAGATTGAGTGGGGAAATTAATAATTGATTGAGTATTTTTCTTTAATAAATTTTGGTTTTGACCGATCCCTGTTATTATTTTAGATTGAAGGATTCGATATTCAAAAATAAGAAATGCCAATAAGGCTAAAATAATAAAAGAAACAATTAAAAGTAGAATTTCTATTAGATTTGTTTTACTTGATTGTTGTTGTAATTTTTTAGATTCAATCACTAAATGATTATATTTTTTAATTAAATCTTGATGTTGTTTGATTATTGGAGCATTTTCTGCCGCATAATTATTATAAGAAATAACAAAGATTCCAAAAATAATAAATAGTCTAAGATAATATTTCATTGTTAAATACCTAAATGTTAATTTGGGGTTTAATTAATACTGTTCAACTTCAATTTTAGTTTGTGATTTTTGACTATTAATATTAAAAATAGATAAATGATTAAATCCATAAATACGACGGCGATTAACCCGTCTTGCCTGAATTTCAATACTATTTTGATATTGAATAGGGGTTTCACTTTTAAAAAGTGATTGAATCATTTGATTCTTATCTTTATCATTTGCTTTAATTTCATTTAATAATAAAAGTAAATCTAAAATATTTGCTGAAATTAATTCTAATAAATCTAAATTATTAGATAAATAACTTATTTTTTTAAATTGATTATCAAAATAATAACGAGGATTACTATTGTTATCAATGGGATATTGATGAATATAATAATGTTGTTGTAATGCAATTAGTTTGCTTAACTCAATTAATGAAGCTAATGTATTAATAAATTTTTTATCTATGGGTAAAACAAGCCAATGATGCCAATATAAAATTTCTTCTAATCCTGCCAAAATTTGTGATAAAGCATAACAATCATTTCTTTTAAATTGATTTTCTTTTTTAATTGGATTAATAAAAATTTGGCTTAAGGTTTCTAAATCTTTATTGATTTCTAAAAAATCAAAAGAGATTAAATCTTGCTTGCATTGTTGCCATTGTTCTAATAAAAACTGATTTTCAATATTTTTAGTCGCAACTTGTTGTTGATAATCTAATAAAATTAGATCCATTTTTTCAGTCAATGCTGCTGTAAAATCGGGTTGAATCGTCTTTTTTTGCTCAAAAGCATTCAATATATTTTGTTCTAATTTATCAAATAATGTTTCAATATTGCTCGAATTATTTTCTATTGGAGGTACTGATTTTTTGCGATTTTTTTGGTGATAAATAATAAAAATAAATAAAAGGATGGTAAAAGTAATTAATAAATACAATAAATGAGTTCGAGCTTTCTTTTGCCGTGCTTTCATTTCTTGTTTTAGTTGTTTTAACTGCTCTTTTAAAGGTTCTACTTTTTCTTGATAAATATCTTCAATAACAGGTTCTTCTACAAAAAAAACTTGCCCTACTGCTATTTGATCTAAATTTTGAATATAATTCCAATCACTAATATCAAAAATAGAAATTTCATATCGACGGGCAATTCCAGATAAATTATCATCTTCTTGAACTGTATATAATTCAGCCGAAAATAAAGCAGAACAACTAAATAATATAATAAATAAAATAATTTGTTTTTTCATACAAGTTAATGACACTCTGCGGCTAAAATACATCTTAAAATTTCGTAATCCCAAGCTTGTCCTAAGGTTTCAAAAAGAGGTTTTATTTTACCTTGAGCACAAATATCTAATAATTCAATGGTATCTACAATTTGTTGATAATCTTCATCTTCCATTTGAATCACCTCTTTAACATCAATTAATCCAATTTCAATCGCATCTGCAAGATGATTAAGAATAGTTGAGGTTTTAAAACCTCTAATTTTAGCAATTTCAGCAGGTGTTTTTTTATTGAGGAATAAAGCTAAAGATTCATTAACCGTTTCTGATAAATTATTATTTAAGGTTTCAGGAGTTTTATTCTTTTCAATACAATTAATAAATAATTCACCATATTGTTTTAATTTTTTTTCACCCACTCCGCTGATTAAAGCAAATTCTTTTAAATTATGCGGTTGTCGCTTGGTCATTTCAATCATACTGATATTTTGAAAAATCATATAAGGCGGGATTCTTTGTTTTTGGGATAATTTTAATCTTAAAGCAATCAGTGCATCGTATAAAATTTCTTGCCAAGGGGCTATATATTGGCTGTTGCTTGAAGAGGTAAGCGATTTTTTTCCTTTTTTGTCTTTTTTCGGTAAAGTACGCAGAGGTAATGCCGTTTCACCACGTAAAATAGGACGGCTTTTTTCGGTTAATAATAAAGTTCCATAACCTTCATTGTCTGTTTTTAAATAGCCTTGAGCCAATAATTGGCGATAAATACTACGCCAAGCAGGCGCGCTATATTCTTGACCAATACCCCAAGTGCTAATACGATTGTGTCCATTACGAACAATTCTGGGATCTTTGTCTTTGGCTCTTAAAATATCAATTAAATACTGAACGCCAAAGCGTTGTCCCGCTCGATAAACACAAGAAAGGGCTTTTTGAGCTGCTTCTAAAGCATCCCATGTTTGGGGGGGATTTAAACAATTATCGCAATTACCACAAGATTTATTTAAAGTTTCATCAAAATAAGCCAATAATGCTTGGCGACGGCAGCTGACGATTTCACAAAAATTTAACATGGATTCTAGTTTACCTTTGGTAATCCGTTTATGTTGTTCGCTTCCTTCGGAATCTTCCAGCATTTTCCGTAACATAACCACATCTTGTAAACCATAAGACATCCATGCATTAGCGGGTGCGCCATCTCGTCCCGCCCTCCCCGTTTCTTGATAATAAGATTCAATATTTTTGGGTAAATTTAAATGCGCAACAAAACGCACGTCAGGTTTATCAATCCCCATTCCAAAAGCAATGGTTGCAACAATAATAATATTGTCTTCTTGTAAAAAACGCCGTTGATGCTCTGCTCGTTTCCCTGTTGGCATTCCCGCATGATAGGCAAGTGCGGTGCGTCCTTTTTCAGTTAACCAAAGTGCGGTGGCATCGACTTTCTTTTTAGAAAGACAATAAATAATTCCTGTATCTGTGGGATGATTATTTTCTAAAAAAAACCATAATTGTTGTTTTTCATTTTGTCCTTCGGATATTTGATAATGAATATTGGGACGATCAAAACTATTGGTATATTCCGCTGCTTGCGATAAATTAAGTTGGGCAATGATTTCTTGGCGGGTTCGACTGTCTGCCGTCGCTGTTAAGGCAACTCGGGGAATATTAGGGAAATATTCATGTAATATTTTGAGTTTTTGATATTCAGGACGGAAATCATGTCCCCATTGACTGACACAATGCGCCTCATCAATGGCAAATAAGGAAATTTCACAGCGTGATAAGAAATTTAAAGTCTCGGGTTGCAATAATCTTTCAGGCGCGATATATAATAAATCAAGTTGTTGATTTACAACCTGTTGTTTAACTGCTTGAGATTCATAATAACTCAAGGTTGAGTTTAAATAAGCGGCTCTAACGCCTGATTGCGTTAATGCGGAAACTTGATCTTGCATTAAGGCAATTAAGGGGGAAATAACAATACCAACACCTGAACGGACTAAAGCGGGAATTTGATAACACAGTGATTTTCCTCCGCCTGTTGGCATTAAAACTAAGGCATCTTGTCCCGCTAAAAGCGTTTCAATAATGGCTTGTTGATTAAATCTAAAATCATCATAGCCAAAGGTGTTTTGTAAAATTCTTTTTGCTTGATTGAGCACAACGGAGTTTAAATAATTTTAGCAATGTCATTGGCGGCTCTTTTAACATCTAGGAAAATCAAACCTAAGCGAGCATTGGGTTTAGCAAGCACGGTGACAACCGCATCTGAACCTGCATAAGTCATTAAGATATAACCATTATCTCCTTTAATAAGAACCTGTTCAAGTTTTCCTCGTCCTAATTCTTGAGCTGTTCTATCACCTAATGATAACATTGCGGCACTCATTGCCCCCACTCGATCTTCATCAATACCATCTGATAACTGAGAAGCAATCATCAATCCATCAGTTGAAACAACTCCAGATGCTTCGATGTCTGTTGAACTGCCATTTAGTTCACCAAGAATGGAATTAATCATTTCTGCGCGCATAATTTGTCCTAAAGTTAATAATTTTGCTTAAGTATAATCACTAATACCTTGAATGTAAGTTTATTTTAATAAAAAATTATTAAGTATTATATTTTAAACAAAGGGCTTGAATAAGTTGTGTTAAAGCGGGTTGATTTAATTGTGCATTACCTTCTAAAACTAAAACAAAGCGATGTTCTCCAATATACATGGGCCAAAATCCAATTCGACTATTTCCCATACCATCTACAATAGCCCAAGCATTTGATTTTTCATTGGTTAATTGATTTAAAGCCCGTTCATGTTTTTCATGCATAATGGCAATATCAGCACTTAAAGCGGCAAATTCTTCGGCAACATCATGTTCAAATCCCACATTGGCAAGATAAAATCCATGATTATCAGCCAACATAGCATGCTTGGAAGTCGCTAAATTTTGTAAATATTCAGGCAATGATTTTTCTAATGATTGATCAGGAAACATAGATTGTGAATTTAATCCTTGAATTAACTTAGCTTCTTGACATTGAAAAAGTAATGTTTGAGCTTTCTCTAAATCATTAATTGCGGTTAAATCCATTAATTCTTCGGAGGTTAATTCAGGTGTTCGCCATTTACACAGAATATTGGTTAGAAATGTTTTTTCTGGGCTATCTATCGCAGTTGCTGTTGCAGTATATGCACCATAAGGCGTTGGGCTAAGATAAAGTCCTTTTTGTAATTGATAATCAGTCATTTATTTTAAAGTTTATTATGAGTGGTGAATAAATACAAAGTTTATCTTGAACGAAAAACTTTATTCATTAAATTACCCGTGGCTGTTTTATCTAATTTTCTAGGGGCGTCCATTAACTGCAACAATCCCAGTGCCATTGCTGCACTATAAAAATTAAAAATATTTCGCTGAGGTAAAGCCGTTATTGCAATGGTGCTAATTAAAGAACGGGGTTTTTGTGTCCAAAGTGCGGCAATTTTTTTGGCATGGGGATAATTATTAATTTGTTTAGAATCAGACCATAAACGTAATTTAACTGGAATTTCTAAATCGGTTCCAATCGGTACCCGTCCTCGGGATGCCCAAAGTGCTGTTTTCCAAATTAATTCTTCTTTACGCATAATAATTGGGCGCGTATTTTTAGCAGCTAGATAATTATCGGGGGCTTTTTCGAGTGCTAAATTAGCTTGAGTAATGGGCACAGAAGATAAAGTACGTAACCGTAACTCATTAACTTCAATTGTTGCAATTCCTTTACTGCTATCAATTAAAATATTACCTGAAGATGATTGAATTAAAATATTACTTCGCTCTTCTTTAGATAATTGGAAAGCATAAGCAATTTGATGGTACAAATAATCTTCAGGATTATATTCAACAAAAGAAACATTGCCTGTGAGTTTATCAGTTGTTGATTTCTTATGCTCAGGAAAGGACGGAGGGGTTAATTTATTCGTTTTAGCTTCTTCTTTTTCCGCACTACCATGATTAAATAAATTGTAATTACTCAGTTGTTCTGTTCCTTCTTCTTTTTTTGGTTTTGGATCTTCAAATAAAAGTTTGTCATTAATACTAGGAAGCTCGCTACTATCCCCTTCTTTTTCTGGTTCTGGTTCTTTTTTCTTTTGTGTAAAATTCTGCCCCAACATGGGAGAAATAACAATTTCTTCTTCTAATAAATCAGCATCTAAAATATCATCGATATTAAAATCACTGAAACTAATTTCTTTTTCTTCTTCTTCTTTTTTCTCAGTTTCAGGAATTACTTTGTTTTCAATAGGTTCTTCAACAACTTCTGTTTCTTGCTCGGAAATAGGCGGTGTTTCTTCAATGATTTCCTCAATTACTTCTGGTTCTGGTTCAGAAACAGGCAGCATTTCTTCAATAACTTCTGGTTCTGGTTCAGAAACAGGCGGCATTTCTTCAATGATTTCTTCAATAACTTCTGGTTCTGGCTCGGAAACAGGCGGTGTTTCTTCAATTACTTCCTCAACTGCTATTGAAACTTTATGTTCTGCAGCGGCTAATAATGTTTCTTTAAGTTGAGCGGTGCTAATGGGTTTTTTTACCCAATAAATTTGGCTATTTTCAGGTTCTTTTAAAGAAAGTTGTACAATCGGATATTCTGGATATTGTTGAGAAATGGATTCTAGTTCTTTATCAGCATCATATTGATCCATATCAACTAAAAAAGCATTTGATTTTTCCAATGGGGTAATTTGAAATTGTCCTTTACATTGTCGAGTAAAGAAAAAATCAAGCATATTGGTTTGTTGTTGGTTGACAGCAACAAAATAAAGCTTGAGATCTAAGGACATTATTGCAACCTGTATTATTTGTAAGTTTTAGAAATAAAATTAAAAATTAGAGTCTACCAGTATAAATAATTATGCATATTTTTCAATCTTTAAGTTGATTTGACTTTAAAAAATATTGATTATTATTTATTTGTTTGTATTGAAGTCAGCGTTGATTGCCACAATGCAAGCATTGGTTGAGTTAATTTTGGGGAAATTTTTTGTTTAATTTTTTTACAATCTTGCTCATTTTTTGTAAAAACATAAATATCTAATAATTTTTGATGGGTTTGTTTTAAAATATTGCCTTCAAGGACTGCTTTTTCTAATAATTTTTGTGCTGGATCAAGGTGTCCTTGGCGGATATAAGCTACAGCAGTACGGAGGGGTTTTGTTGATTTATTTTGTTGTTCAGTAACAGCAATTTTGGCATTGTATAACAGTTTATTGGTTCCCGTATAACCTAAGGATAAAATGGAATGAGTTGAAGTCAATACGGGGGTATGGGGTTCGATTAAACCATGATGCACTCGAAAAACTTCAATTTGTGTTTCACTTAGAAAAGGTTTTGATAAATTAAGCATGCGTTTTTTAATGGGTAATCCTTGATTACCTAATGCAATAAATAAATCAAGTAAAACACCATAAATTGGCTCACAGTCTTTATATTCAAGATGTTGAAATAAACGTTGAGTATGTAGACGTAAATCTTGGGGCTTACGAGCAACCGCATTGGCTAAAAAATCAATAATTTTAGCTTTAGAATAATGCTTATGAAGGTGTAATTTTTTTTCATTTCCCATTAAAAAACCAATTTCAGAAGCTATTTTTAATAAATGAGGGGGTGGGTTTTCTGTGAGCAATTTAATTAAAATCATATTCTTATTCTTATTTTTAAAATTAGGGATATTCTAAAGTTTAAACAAAAAATAAATAAAAAACAAATTATCTTGATTCCAATCAATATCATTATTGAACAAATATGCTAAAACTAACAGGCGAAATTATTTTAGTTAATTAACCATAGGAAATTCTAATGAAAAAATTATTCATTATCCCACTATTACTCCTGTCATTTACGGTCAATGCAGGAGAATTTGCTGTACTCCATCAAACAGTAATGGATGCCCGAGATAGTTTAGTAACCCTTGTTAAGAATAAAAATAAACGGGGTCCTGACCAACAAAAATTAGTGAAAGACACGGCAAATGCGGTAAGTGCCATGATTGCTACAATGAGCGCTCCTGCAGGTAAAACCGCAGAATTCAATGAAATGGCAAAAAATTGGGCTGCTTTTAAGAAAACCCGTGAAGAAGAACTGGTTCCGCTTATTTTAGCGGGCAGACAAGCAGAAGGTAAAAAAATTGCCATGGGAATACAAAAAATTCGCTTGAAAAAAGTTCTAATCTTATGTAAAAAATTGGATCAATAATATCTCTCCAAATTTAATTAGGAAGCCACCCCGAACGGGCTGCAATTGCAACGGCTTCTGTCCGATTAGACGCACTTAACTTTTGCATAATATTTTTAACGTGAAATTTAACTGTACTATTGCTTATTTCTAAAATCTGTCCAATCTCGATATTACTCCGCCCTTTAGCCATCCAAGTCAAACATTCTTGTTCTCTACGAGAAAATAATAAATCCCCTAATTCATTTTCCCCGCCCATAATCACAAAATCAACAATACAACTGGTAAATAAAGCCGAATCTAAACGTAATTGAGGTAATATTTTCTTTATTTTTTCAGGATAAGAAGCATTATTTCCTTGAAAATAAGCATAAAATACTTGAACTCTTAAAGGGGTATGAAGCGGAATATAAATATCATGTACAAAACCGAACCGTTGCTCCAATGAATATAACCACCGTTGTCGCCGACTGGCGGCTTTATTTGTTTTTTTCTTACGAACTTGTAAAGTTGTAAAAGGTTGAGTACTTTCTGCTGCAATGCTGACAATAGGATCATCAACATAAAGCTGTTTACCTAAATAAATCGCCTCAAAAGCTTTTAAATAAGCAGGTCCCCGAGATAACATAAAACTATTTTCATTACTTAATTTTTTTATGGGAACCCGTAAGTGAGTCCAATAAACAAATCCCGAAAAACCATATTCTTTCATTCTATTTTCCATAACAGAAGCCATTTCCTCTAAAGTATGAACAGCGGCTAATTGGCTGGATAATGTATAAGGCATAAAATTAAGGTATTTTTATTAAATAATAATCAATTATATTCTAAAATAACATGACTTATAAAGAACGGCTTAGATTCATAATGAACAGTGAAAAAATTAAACAAAATATCCAACAAACTTTTGATAAAGTGGCTGAAAAATACGATAGTAATCAATTTTTCCATATTTCAGCAAAACAATTAGTCTCATTAATTCCATTAACGGGAAAGTTAAAAATCCTTGATTTATCAACAGGTACAGGAATTGTTGCTTTAGAATTGACGAAGAAATATTCAAGCGCTGATATAACTGCCATTGATTTATCTCAAAAAATGTTAAATCAAGCCCAATTAAAAATGCAAGAAGCAGGATTTAATCAAATTGAATTTAGTCAACAAGATGCGGAAAAATTGCCTTATCAAAATCACACCTTTGATCTAATTACTTGTGGTTATGGTTTGTTTTTTTATCCCAATATGGAACAAGCCTTTGTTTCCATTACTCAAAAAATAAAACCCAATGGAATAATGGCTTTTTCTTCGTTTACAGAACAAGCTTTTAGCCCTTATGCGGAATTATTTTTACAACGCATTGAAAAAGATTATCACATTGAAACCCCGCTTTTATCCAAAGATCGTTTAAAAACAAAACAAAATATTCAAGCTTTAGCTGATCAAGTAAAACATAAAAAAACGGAGATCGTGGTTTATCCGATTCGATATTCATTAACATTGGATGAATGGTGGGCATTATTAAATAATGCAGGATATAAAGGATTATTAGATCAACTTAATGAAACTCAATTTAAGCAATTTAAACAAGATCATTTAAATGAAATTGACCAAATAACGCAACAAGGTAGACTTGAATATAATGCAGACAGTTATTTAACTTTGATTTATTTTTAAATTATATTTGAAATAAAACACTGAAATCCTGTATCCTTATAAATATGAAACACATTATTTTAAGAACTTTATTGGCATTGATGGTGTTATTTAACAATACCCCATTATATGCGGGTGCGTTTAAAATAAGTGAACAAATGCCTTGCCATCAAAAACAAATGAAGTCAGATTGTGAGCATTGCCAACAAAATAATTGTGCTGAGATAAATTGTTCTTTTCATGCTTCTCCTTTATTATTTACCAATATCCCCGTATTAACAAATCATCCCATTAAAAATAGCTTTTATAATCCGCTGATTTTAACTCCTCCTCAAAAAACATTTACTGACATAGAACGCCCTCCGCAATTTATTTAATTACAAAATAATTTTTTATTCTGTTATTAAATAAATTACCAAGGTGTTGCAATGAAACTCCAAATAAAAAAGCGGGCGCTTGTCGTTTGCTTATTACTCAGTACTCCAATCAATGCAGATCGCTTAACTCTTGAAAAAGCCATCGCACTGGCTCGCCAAGATGATCCCAAAATTGCTTGGTTAAAAAATCAAGCAGAGGCTTTAAAAGAAGAAGCCATTGCGGATAATCAATACCCCGATCCCAAATTAAAACTTGCCCATTTTGCGGTTCCAATTGATTTAAAAATTCGTAAAGAACCCATGAATCAATTTCAAATTGGTTTCCAACAAGCTTTTCCCCGTCAAGGCAGTCTATTACATAAACAACAAAAAACCTTAGCCCAAGCCGAAGAAAAACAGGTTGCAACCACGGATATTTATCGAAAAATTGATTTATCTGTTGAACAAGCTTATTTAGATCTGGTTTATCCATTGGAAGCTTTAAAAATTATTCAACAAAGCCGTGAATTATTTTTAACCATGCTTGAAATTACCAAAATTCATTTTGCTTCGGGAACACAAACTCAACAAGCCGTGATTGAAGCCAAACTTGAAATTACACAATTAGATGATAGAGAAATTCAATTACAAGAAATGGCAGATAAAGCACGGGCAAATTTAGCAAAATGGATTGGTAAAATTGCTTATCGCCCCATTGAAACTCAACAAATTAATTTACCGCCTTTATTAAAATTGGCTGAAATTGAAAAACGCTTAATTGAACATCCTCAAATTCAATTAGCCAATAGTAAAATTAACACTCAAAAAGCCAAGGTTGCCTTAGCTAAAGATCAATATAATCCCGCTTGGATGTTAGATGTTACCTATAGTAAACGGCTTTCTTATAATATTAAAGGACGCACTAAAGATTTTGTTTCTGCGATGGTTTTGGTTGATCTGCCTTTTTTTACAGATAAACGTCAAGATCGTCGGCTTGCTGCTGAAAAAGCCCGAGTTTTAGCCAAGCGTTATCAACGGATTGATCAATTACGAGAGTTAAAACGTCAACTCAATACAAAATACAGTCGGTGGCAACGCTTAATTGAACGCGAAGCTTTATTTACACAAACCTTAATCCCCGAAATTGAAGAAAATGCGGAAGTAGCAATGCAAGCTTATCAAAATCAAGTCGCTGATTTTACAACGATTATTCGCGCTCAGCTTAAACGCTTAGAGATTCATTTAAAAGCCTTAAGAATCCGTATTGATCAACTTAAAATCCAAACTGAATTACTTTATTTACAAGGAGATGCCTTATGAAATCTTTTATTATTGCGTTATTAATGTTGGCTATTGGTATAACCGTAGGTTATTTGGGACAACCCCATTTAGCCATGTATTTAAATCCACAAAATAATGAACCCAGTACTGGTTCAGAAAAAGAAATTAATTATTGGGTGGCGCCTATGGACGCTAATTTTCGCCGAGATAAAGCGGGAAAATCCCCAATGGGTATGGATTTAGTCCCTGTTTATAAAGTTTCTGGAGAAGTTGATCCAAATGCGGTGATTATCGCACCCGAAGTTATTAATAATATGGGCGTTAGAACCACGGTTGTTAAAAAATCGGACTTATCTAAACCCATTAAAACCCTAGGTTATATTCATTATGATGACACTAAAATAACCCATGTACATTTAAAAACAAAAGGTTGGATTGAAAAACTGTATGTTAAATCAGAAGGTCAAGCAGTCAAACGTGGGCAAGTTCTTTTTGAAGTTTATTCACCAGATTTAGTCAATGCTCAGGAAGAATATTTACGTACTTTTAATTCCAAATTAACGGGGCTTAAAAGTTCAGCAAAAACCCGTCTTGCCTCACTAGGAATGTCGAGAGGACAAATTAAAAATTTAATCAAACGTGGTAAACCTTATCAACGTATCAGTGTTTATGCCCCTCGAAGTGGGATTATTTCTAAACTTAATATTGGTGAAGGCATGTATGTTAAGCCTGAAATGAATATTATGATCATTGCTGATTTACGCACCGTTTGGTTAATGATTGATGTTTTTGAACGGCAAGCCAATTGGGTTAAAGTCGGTCAAGATGTCACTGCTTATTTTTCTTATTTACCAGAAAAAGAATGGGTTGGAAAAGTAGATTATATTTATCCTGATTTAAACCCTAAAACCCGCAGTATTAAAGTTCGGTTATTATTTAAAAACTTAGGCGGACAACTTAAACCCAATATGTATGGTAAAGTCGAAATTGCCACTCAAACCAAAAAACAAGTGCTGGTTATTCCCCGCCAAGCGGTGATTCGCAGTGGTTCAGAAAACCATGTCATTATTAAAACAGAAGCAGGTAGTTTTAAACAACGTTCTATTCAAATTGGCATTGAAAGCCAAGGTTTAATTGAAGTTTTAACAGGATTAAAAACAGGAGAAATCATTGTTACTTCTGCTATGTTTTTAATTGATTCTGAAGCCAGTTTAAAAGCCAGTTTTAATCGCATGGAACCGATTAAAGAAGAAACTAAAATGGCAGAGATGGCAATGACCATTGAAAAATTTAATGGCAAAGGGATTGTAGAAGATGTTATGAATGGCATGATTACACTGACTCACGAGCCAATTGAAGCATTGGGTTGGGGAAAAATGACAATGGATTTAAAAACAGATTCTAAAGTTGATTTAACAGGATTAAAAGCAGGAGAAAATATTCATTTTACCCTCGAAAAACGTCCTAATCATCAATATATTATTATTTTTATTCATCGTATGGGCGGAGGAATGTAATGCAATATTTATTGATTTTGCGATTATCCTCGTTCCCACGCTCCCGCGTGGGAATGCATACTCAGGAGCCGTATCATGGGTAAAACACGTTATAAAATTATTTATCCCGAATCTCCTCATTTTTTAACGCTCACTATTTTACACTGGATTCCTATTTTTACACGTCCTCAAACAGTTGAAATATTATTAGATTCGTTACGTTTTTTAGGTAAAGAAAATTTTGAATTACATGCTTATGTTATTTTAGAAAATCATTTACATTTGGTTGCTCAAAGCCAAGATTTAAATAAAGACATTGCCCGTTTTAAATCTTTTACAGCAAAAAAGATTATTTCTTATTTAGTTGAAAATAAAGTTTCAATGATTTTGGATCAACTTGCCTTTTATAAAAAAGC
>Ga0256847_1000471_pt1 | contig 25574 bp, 15 predicted proteins | sample TeddybearmetaG_FD_189099 | JGI IMG/M metagenome (GOLD analysis project Ga0256847, IMG submission 189099) | Hydrothermal vent microbial communities from East Pacific Rise, Pacific Ocean - Teddybear | ecosystem: Environmental > Aquatic > Marine > Hydrothermal vents | place: Pacific Ocean: East... | reverse complement strand
CTGTATCATGTGGTTCTAGATATCCTTCGCAAAACATTAATTCGTCATGGTTCTTCTGAAAGGGAGGTATTGAAGTTCCCGTAGGACCAGGAATGACTACAAAACCAGTCAATTCAAAATCTGGATATTCATCCCAGCACCAGATCCAAATATCAAAACACTCGAAGTATGAATTAGATGTGGTATTGGTGATGTAGGTGCCAAGCACATCATCTCTACCGAAACCAAATGTTTCGAAATAGGAAAACCTCATTAGCTTATATAGATTGTACATTTCTAATGCACGATCAGGATCAAAGACGCCAAAAGTCAAATTGTAAAATTCCGAGATGGAGGAGTACAGATCTAAATCTGAGAGACTATAAGACGCTAGTCCATCAAATGCAGCATACCATTTTGCCCATTCAGAATCAGAAATATTAGCGGATAAATTTAAATTCTTGATTTGCTCCTTTAGAAATGATTCAAAATTATCGTGCTCCTGAGCAAAATCAGCATTGCTGTTATCAAACTTTACACAAATAGTCACGAATTCTCCTCCATCACATGGAGGCTCAGTATCGGTTTCTCCGTCTCTTGTAGTAGAGAGCAGCTCCTTATCCCCTCCTAGCCCTCGTTTTATATCTGATAGTAATAGAAAATCGCATTGAGATTTCAGTATTTGATTAATTTCTACATCTTGAATACTATTCAAAAGTTCAGCCCGAGAGACATAGCTAAATTTTTTGTTTGTGCTGTTTTGACGGTAGATCATTATACCAGAAGAAGGGGTAAGATGACTTTTGACGACTGGCATAACTAAGATAGGGTCACCAGTAGGATTTTCATAAGATTGAAAATTAGGCCAATCAAAATACCCATGCTGAAGATAAAATTCATCGTAAAATCCTGACTGCGACTGAAGGGATAAAATATCTTGATAGAAGGATTGGAGCAAGTTTTGATCCCGATCATCATTTATTTTTGACCTAGGCTCAGATACTGAAGATATTGAATTTGTATCAGACGTAGTATCAGTGTCTTTGTCACACGATATGATAGAAAATAATAGAAAAACGGCTAAAACCGCAAATTTTAATTGTTTCATGATATTATGATTTTAAAAAGTGATAAATAATCAAAAGGGTGTTTCTGAATACATTCTATTTTTAAAATCTTGGTTACTCGCTAGGCTTATCCGTTCTTTAACGGATAAAAGCGAGGTGTATTTTCAATGCCGTCCAAATTATATTAATCTGATATTAATATAGAGTAGATGCTAGCTCTCCACCAGATCGAAGTGGAGAATAGTCATTAGACGAATTGAAATACACCTCTAACCCCAAAGCACTTCACGTCCTTAAAATAAAAAGCGCAAGCCATCAATTTTGATTTTAACTATAAATTTCAAAAAGACTTTAATCTTTGTTTTGTATTAAAACATTCATACATTTAATTGATCAAATATATATAATTATTTCACAATTTGTATAATTAATTATACACTTAGTTCAACTTTTATCCTGTGTTCTCAAAAAGACTTTTCCAATTTATTGAATATCAACGACTTAATGCCAGCGCGTTTGAACGTGAATGTTTGGTAACTCATGGTGTAGTATCTAAATCAATTCAGAATAAAACAGTCTTAAGTGGCACCAACTTAATTAAAATTGCCAAGCGATATCCAGAATTCAATATTGATTGGCTACTTACAGGTGATGGTAAAATGCTAAAGAATGAAAACGAAAAATTAGAAACAAAATTAAAAAGTGCGAATAATGAAGTTGCTTATTGGAAAGACCTTGTCGACACATTGAAACTAACAGTAAAAGAAAAGTATAGCGTTAAAAATAAAAAAGATGTCAACGAAAACGATATCGTAAATGAAGTGGAAATTGAATTGCAAAAAGGTATTTTAAAAGTTATTCAAAGCAATCCAGTATTATTTAATGTAAGTACAAATAAGAAGTATAGCGAGATTGAAGCTATAAGATTGGTAGCTTCTCATGTGTGTAATGGGGACAAAGTTCAAATTGAAAATTTTGAGATAAGACAATCCTACATTGCAATTTGTAATTTGATAAGTTTGGGTTTCAGGGAATCTGCAATTGAGCAAGCGACCGAATTAATATCTAGAGCAGAATGGTTTCAGCAATATAAGATCGCTCAGGACCTGTGTGATAAGTTAATTACACATCACTATCAATATGGAATCATGGAGTCCGTGACCAAGTACAAAACGCTGTATGATCGCTTTGCTTTGATCTTATCATGTGAGCATGAGTCCAAATTATTATATGGTCAAGCCATTTACAATTACAAACATATTGTCCCTATTGATGTGAAAACTATAATGGGATTGCTAGAAGCAATTAAGTCGAAATTACCAGTCGATAGCTTGTGGTATCATTATTATTACTATCAGTGTAAGACTCTTATGTATACTGGCAAAGATTTAGAAAATCTCTATGTCGAGGCTATAGATTATTTTGAGAATTTATATTTTAACCATACCAATTTTATTAGTTACTTTACAGATTGCCTAATTAGACATTATCTAGAAAATAATAAATTGGAAAAAGCCTTATTATTAGTTCAAAAACAAACCGAACTATTTGAGCCTGGTACTATTCGCTGGTTTAGAAATTCTCTGTCATATGTAAATATATTGCTAAAAACTAATAACCCTAAATCGGAAGAAGTTTGCAAGACGGTAATAGATCATCCTAAATTTAAAGAATTACCAGATGACAGAAAAGTTGAATGGGAAATAGCTCGTAAAGCTTCTATCAATGTTAGAAAAAATTCTAAGTGAAGAATTGGAAGTGTAATGGATATGAACCCTTACATATAATCTTAGCCATAATTTGAAAGAGTTTTACTAAAAAAATTACCACCTGCGAATATATTTATCTCTACTTTTTTCTATTTTATTTGCACTTGATATTACCTGTCAAATTATAGCTCCTAAAGTAGATTACATTACTGATCTATTTTATTCTTGTGATTCCATTGTTCAATATGAATATGGTAGCGTATCAAATGACGTATAGACAGCTTTGAATGCAAGTGATATTTTAGAAGAAAGAGAACCACATACTAAAAAAGTATTCTACTACCAAAAGATACATTGAAACAAGAAACAATCTTTGATAAAGAGGACGGAGAATGGAAATATAGTGCCAAAGTAGTTTATAAGATTATTGGGTCTGATATTGAAGAAATAACTACTGGACTCTTCGGAACTAAAGAGGTTTCTTTTACTGAAAATTATAATCTTGATTATCTCTGGACAACCAAACTGGCACCGAGAGATATTTTAAGTTCCGATGAAGCTGGTAAAGTTTTATTTGATAAAAAAATAATGGAAAAGTATAAAAATGAAATGCTAAAAATAACCAATGGTAAAATTTACAATAGCGAAAATTTAAAAATATTAATAAATACGGAAGGAGATACAATAAGAATAGAAAAGATAATACAACAAGAAGACAAGTCTATTAAAAATTTGGCATCCAACTTTCTTCAAAGAGAGTTTGAAAAAGAGACTACTTATTCTGAACATGGAGATACCAAATTTGTCAATAATAGAAATTATGAATATAAGTATGACAACAATGCAGTTTGGAAATTTGTAAGTAGAGGTGGTTATTTAATTCGCCGAGAAATTTTTTAGTGGATTCATTAACATTGAAGTGATTTAAAAACATATTGTTAATTCCTTTGCATGTCATTGATTCTCAACTTATCACAATTTTTTCGTCGCGTAGCTTTGGCTATGCTCCTTTAAAATCGTTATAATTTGAGAACCAAGCACATACAAATCATTTTAACATACGTTTTTAAATCACTTCATTAGAATTTCTCTTGACAGAGAAATTAAATACATTAAAAAACCTGCGATCTCAACAATAACACTACCCCAAAAATAATAAGCCCTGCCCCTGCGATTCGAGAAAATATAGTGAAATGCCTCTGCTTCAACTTTGTACGGATAGCTTTAGCCAAGAAAACTTTTAGGGTATCGGTAAAAACAATAACAACCATAATCGAACAGAAGAAAACGAATGACTTCAGCCCATATATTTTTTCTTTGATGACATATGTTGATATCACTCCTATCCAAAATACAAAGGTGAAAGGATTTACAGTATTCACCAGAAAGCCCTTGGTCCAGAAACTCAAATAATCATTTGCAGAATGTGATGAATTGTCAAATACAATATCAACTTTATTTAGGATAGCTCCTAATCCAAAAACGATTAATATAAATCCACCTGTTAGACCCATCCAATAGGTGAAGGTTGAATCTTCTACTAAATAATTGATTCTTTGAATAAAAATATAACACAAAGTGATGATAATAATATCACTAACCCAAACCCCTGTACTCGCTACAATCCCTGCTCGTGCTCCTTTTTCCAATGCTATTTGAGTCAAGGTAACAAAAATAGGTCCTAGCAAAATCGCTAAGGTAATTCCTAATAATAATCCTTGTGTAATAAGACTTAGATACTCCAAAAGGTATGATTCAGATAAACAACTCAACAAAGCTAAATAAAAACTATTCTTTGTGATGTAATTGAATAACTCATTTCATGTTTTTCGACAGACTGTCGTTTAAAGATTATGAAAGATTGGAAAAGAAGATTGGAGAGATTGGAGAGATTGGAAAGATTGGAGAGATTGGAAAGATTGGAAAGATTGGAGAGATTGGGGAGATTGGAAAGATTGGAGAGATTGGGGAGATTGGAAAGATTTTCATTTTACGGAGATTAGAAAAAAGATTTTGAGATTTAAGCTTGTATGAACCAAGGCTAGAATAGTTCATTTTTAACTTTTAACTAAGGTCAACATCTAGCCATGCAAAACCTTAAACCTCGAAACCTTAAACCTAATTTATTTAACATATTCTATTTCGATCATTTCACTCACATTGAGGTCAGACTTGAGAATTATCTGCTGTTTTCGTCCGTGATAATAATAATCTACTGCCATGGTATTAGGTGGACGACGACCGACATTCTCAGCATGAAGGATAAAGTAGTTTTTACCTTCCGAATTAAGCATCAATTTGAGCTTTTTGGGTTTGGCGAGAAGTGGCATTTTTTCTACGATCCAATCTCCATTAAAGTTAAGAGAGATGACATCACCATCTTCTATCATGTGATCGTAAAGAAACACTTCAAATTTCAAACTATCAACTTTGATTGTCCTTGTGCTCATCTGAATCTTTCTATCCTTGAGCTTTTCTGGCAATCTGACAATTTTAGAATCTGTGGCAGCTATATGATCGACCGTTTCTAACTTCTTGGGTAGGATAAACTTATAATAATGTGGCAACTCAGTGTAAATCATGACTGGAATATCAATGTAATCTATGAAGTTATTGAGTTCAAATACGATCCCATTTCCATATCGATTAAATTTATTAATAAGCTCCGAATTATAGTAATAATAAAATTTACCATACTGTTTATATTCTTCGGGGACATCTGCAGTTTCGTAAAATTTCTTTGCAGAACTGATTGAAAGATTTGCTTGCTCTTCTATATTTTCCTTAATTCTTTGCACTTTTCGACTTGTCAAAAGTGTAGACCCAAAAGAAGCCAAGTCTATACTTTTAAAAATTTTAATAGCTTGTCCTTGTTTTGAAATAAGGTTGTCTATTTTCTCATCATCTTTATTTCTAATTGCAAGCAAAACGTTTCTAGTCGTTAGGTACAAATCTGTCATTGCTTTGTATAAAGTAGGGTGTTGAACATCTGCTGCAGAAGGAGTCAATGGTTTATAAGATGCTGCTACCTGCTGTAATAAGCTTTGCTGAATTTTAAAATATTCATCATACAAATCCACTCCTTTTTGCAATTCATCATATACTCTATACAACAATGACGTATCTGTCAAGTCTTTGTCTATAATTCTGCTATCAAGATCAAAACGAATCTGATTTACCTGAGTCAAGATGGATTTCATCTTTGTCATCTTGGCAATTATTTGGGAACTATTTGCGTATTGATTCTTTTTCGCCTTCCCTACAGCTATATCATACCATTCATAAGGAGAGGTATCATAAAACCAATTTTCTTGGTCGTCAAAAATATCTTTTGGTAAATCCTTATTGGTATAAAAATTGATCTTGAAGCTTTCTAAATCTGCGTATTTATTGATGTCCTGATTATAATTTTCAAGCATTCTGTGTACGATCAACATCCCATGAGCTCCTTCATTTACAAAATGTAAAACACTGTTTAGAGCATCTACTTTTGCTTGCTTGCTTAGCGCATTTTGACCATCAACTGTTCCGAATGAAAAAACCATTGCCAAGAAAAACAGTACTACCTTATTATTCATATATAAATCCTATTTATGAAGTAATTTAATTCTACTTTGAGAGATTAGATATTTTCATGTTACACATTTGTACTATTGAAGAGATTGTAAAAAAGAAGAGGTTTAGGGTTACGAGGTTTAGGGTTCAAGGCTAGATGTTGACAAAACAAATAAAATGTCAACATCTAGCCTTGCAAACCTTAAACCCTGTACCTCATACCATTTTTTGCTCATACCTATTTTCAATATCTTCAATTTTTGAAATGTCTCAAAGTAGAATTAAAAACGTATGTTAAATCACTTCTATTCCTAGTTAAAGGAATGATATACGGTTTTGACGATTCTTTTTCAAGTAATAATCTTAATAAAACGCTAAAGTACACAATGCCCTATAGAACTCATTTATATTTGTAAGAATTTGAAATCAATATTAAAAAAGAAAATTGTGTCTAAAACGGGTACTTTATATATGATGCCATGCCCTATTGTGGAAGATGGACTATCCTCGCTCTCTAAAGATGCGGTAGAGCGATTACATAAACTTACACATTTCGTAGTAGAGCGGGCGCGTACTGCACGCAGATTTATAAAATCCACTGAACATCCTGTTGCAATCTCAGAGTTACAAATTTTCGAATTGGATAAAAATGATCCTGCCAAAGGGCTTAATGGTTTTCTAAAATTTCTCCAAGAAGGAATAGATGTTGGAGTATTGTCTGAAGCCGGCTGTCCTGGTATTGCAGATCCCGGAAACTTAGCAGTTCAATTTGCACATGCGCATTCTATAAAGGTGACTCCTCTTGTTGGGCCGTCTTCGATACTGCTAGCGCTAATCGCTTCTGGACTCAATGGTCAGAATTTTGCTTTCAATGGTTATCTGCCCAATAAAGGACCAGAATTATCAAAGAAACTCAAGTCGCTGGAGCTGAGAATGACAAGTGATAATCAAACTCAGATGTTTATGGAGGCACCTTATCGGAATGAGTTTATTCTTACGCATTGTATGAAAGTCTTGTCTCCACAGACAATGTTATGTGTTGCTTGTGATATTAATGGGGCAAGTGAGTTTATCAGGACCAAAATGATAAAGGACTGGAAGGGCATGGATTGGAAGCAGTTTCATAAGAGACCGGCGGTTTTTTTGATGGGGAAATAAAAAAATTTATTACACGGAGATTCGTTGAGGGGAAGGAGATTCACGGAGTTTTTATTTGAGTGGTGAGATATTGAGGACAATCCTTTTGATTACAGACTTCAAAATTGTATTTACCATCTAATCTTTTTGCTAGGTATTCCTGTTCGTACTGACCTGGAGTGGGTATTAGGGTCGCGGGTTTTTCTAGTTTTATGAGGTCCATTATACTGGTGTAGCCTGATCTACAAATGATGTGTGAGGATGCATTCATTACTTGGTTCAAATTGTTGGAAATAAGCAAATCGAAAATCTCAATATTGTCAAAAGTTGAAGTTGAATTTCTCTTTTCTGAGGTGCCTCGAACTAGACAGAATCTTTTATTAGGTGATTTTGAAAATATATTTAAAAGGATATTTTCCAATTTAGTTCTTTGTGGTTCGGGGCCAGATAGGACGGCTGTAAAGTCATATTGAATTGAGATACTTTCCTTTTGCATCCTTGATTGAGGACCAAGGTAGACTGTAAGCGTTTTAATATTGACTTGTGAAAGTTTGCCTGCCAGGTTTTGACTGCCCTTAAAATCTGGCACCCAACATTGATCAAATTTTGCGATGATTCGTTGGTGTATTCGGCTTGCTATATTTGAAATCAGCGGATTATTAGCCGGAAGGTTCAGCTGGTGTGTAATGTAAATATTTTCTGTCTGGTCAGATCTGAAACCAAATCGATTGTCACTAATTAATACATCTGCTTTCCATTCTTTGGCGATCTGCTTTGCCCTTTTATTCTCTTTCTTTATCGTAGCGAGACTACCTAGACTTTGAATGATCAAATTAGCGATCATGGAATCAAAGGTATATCTGATATTGTAAGAAGGCAATTCAAAACTCTCCAGGTTTGGAAACTCCTTTTGTAATAAAGTCAATGCTTCGCCATCAGAAGCAATGGCAATTGTGTTTTTTTCTAATAAGGAATTAATAATAGGAATACATCGGGTTGCATGTCCAAGACCCCAACAGAGAGGAGCAACAATTATGCGTTTATTTGAATACATTCCATTCAAAAAGAATTATACTCCTTCTATGACTTTTAACGTTTCTTTTTTGCCAAAAGCCTTAATTGTCTGTCCGCCCATGTTACAGTTTACGTTGTATATAGCACCTGGCTGAACTAGTAATTTGTCAGTGACCACATCTCCTTGGATATTTGCATTTTCACGAACATTCAAAAGTTCTTTGACATTTATCTTTCCTTGAAATCCACCTTCGATTACTGCATTTTGACAATTGATTTCTCCTTCAACTTTTCCTTCAGGACCAATGATAACTCGCCCTTTGCAATGTAAAGTTCCTTTTAGACTTCCATCAATTCTTATATCACTATTGGCGTTTATAGTACCTTCTATATTAGTACCTGCAACCAGACTATTGGTCGAACCAGATATAGTTGGTGATGAAGATGCGCTCGAAGAACTGGTCCCGTTTTCTTTACTTTTACTTTTAAACATATCAAATTTACTTTTACAGGTTTGGGAATTTTAAATACTAAGTAATATTGAAAAAGTAAGTTGTGTATTTTAGGCTAGAGATTTTGTTCTTATTCGGGGCACAAAAACCAGAGTTATGCAGTGCATAATGAGGATTTTTGTAACGAATAATAAGGTCAAAAGATCAGCATCAAATGCTTAAGTTATTATTTCAACGTTACTAAAAGGGGAGAGATGACATATTCAAGGGAGTGCAAGATATAAATTAGATTATAAAGGCGCATTTCATAACGAATTATTTTGAAGTAATATTCGATATTTGTTATTACAAACTAGATTTCGCCTCGCTGGTTGGGCGTTAACTATTCATAATATATCAATTGCTGATTCCTGAAATTTAATGAATCTTGCTTTTTGGGTTTACCCAGCTATTTTCTTTAATTCTTGATAAATATGATTTGCAGTAGTTTTCCAGGAAAATGCTTTAGCTCTCTCTAAGCCCTTGGTAATCAATTCTTGGTGCAACTGGGTGTTTGAAATAATCTTGTGCATCCCTTTGGCAATTGAATTTGGGTCATGAGGATCAATTAAAAGTGCCGCATCGCCTGCAACTTCAGGCATAGAGCTTACATTTGATGTGATCACGGGTGTTCCACTTGACATCCCTTCTAAGATCGGAATGCCAAACCCTTCGAATACTGAAACGTAAGTCAATGCTTCAGCTGCTGCTAAGTATCTGGGTAGTTGATTGTTGGTTACGTGACCGATGAAAATAATGTCATCACGATATTTAGTTGTCTCATATGTTTTTTTTAGTTCTTCATTTTTCCAAGCCATTCTTCCCACTAGTACTAATTTGTGAGTGGCCCCTTGTTCTTTCTTGAATATATCGAACCCTTTGATCAGATTTACCACATTCTTTCTGGGGTGAAGAGATCCTACGTATATGAAATATGGATTCCCTTCTGTCAATTCGTTTTTAATCGAAATTTTCTCATCATCTGAAAGTGGACTGAATCCACTCGGTGTGGCATTATATCCAATAGTAACCTTGCTTTGATCAATACCATAAGTACTGATAATATCCTGTTTTGTGAAGTTTGAGACTGCTACTATATGATCGGCTTTCTTATGAAATTTTGGAAAGTTGTTTTGATAATATCTTTTATGTGATGATCGCAAATGATTCGGATAATGCTTATACGCTATATCGTGGCAGACTATTAATGTGGGCACAGAAGTCTTTATGCTCGCATAAGTATCTCCAGAATAAAACACATCAATATTATACTTTTTTAAATAGTAAGGCACTCCCCATTCAAACCACAAATACCACAAAATAGGATGCCTTGCCTGCGGATGAACTACAATCGGTTTTACATTGTCGGCAAAAATAAATGACGGATCATACGCTCTATCAAAAAAGAAGTAAAACTCATCTTCCGGATGATCGAGAACCATCTGCCTTGTAGTCTCGAAAATATATCGTCCGATACCTTCCATTCTTCCTTTGAGAAGTTCTCTGGCATTGACGGCTATCTTCATTGATTTGCTTTTAGTTTTTATGGTGGACAAATTTAGGATTTATTTTCGTTCTTAGGTGAATAATAATTGCATGTACTCATTGCCATCTTGGGCCTAAAAATCGTTTTACAGCTTAAAAGTTAATGATTACAAGAAAACTCGTAGGCCAATGCTCATTATTGGATTATCATCCGAAGTGGAAGGATCGATAATACAATAATTGTCTGATTTTCGACCGAAGAGGAGAAATCTAGCTTTTTGAAAGCACTGATTTATTTGAAATGGATAACACAATGAAATGATAGATTTCTCCACAAGGTAGAAATTAATAGCCTCTGTGTTCCTTGATTCTTCGATTCCGATGAATCTACAATCAGAATGACAAGGAATATAGTAGAGAAGTATACAGAATAAATGTAGACCGCATTTCTCTTATAGCATTGTCTTTCTGAGCGAAGTCGAAGAACGACAATGCTTTGATATTATCTTATTTCGACCAAGGTGGAGAAATCTTCCATCTTGTCAACAGCGAATCCTTAATTACTTGACTTATTGATGAACTCTAATATCAGATGTCGAGCAAGATCAGAGATGCCAATAAATTGGCTACTGGGATTGGTTCCAAAATTTCCACTCAAGGTCCAGACGGGCATTGGGCTTGTAGTTGAACACTGGAAAATGTTACAAAGAAAATTATTAGGTTTAAAAGTTTTTTACACATAATAGTTTTGATTTAAGGGTTAATAAATAGTATTTTAAAAAAGCTACCTTGGTTTTCCTTTTAAAAATCATCCATCTTTACAAATCGTTCAGCATACTTATCTTTTCCGACCTGAACCATCATGAAATAGATCCCGTTTTCCAAATTCCCAACATCCAGAATAACTTCATTCAGGCCTTTTTCGGTATCTTCCTTTTGAAAAACTATTGTCTTGCCTGATAAATCAATTATATGGATGATCATTTTCGTATCACGATCTGAATAGATAAGTACTTTTAATTCTTCAATGGCAGGATTAGGGGAAATCAGGATATTGTTTTCTCGTGGTAAGGATTGTGAAAGGCGGTTTCCATTATTGTCGCAGAAAATCTGGTCACATTCTCCGATATAGTCACCATGATTATTCAGGTGGTTGGGCACTGCATTAGATTTGATACAGATATCGTGGCGATTAGCAGGATTACCAGGCGGTATATGGCAAACCGTGACTTTTTTGCCCTTATTTCCACAAGACCAGTTAGCTATCTCATCCAAATCAATACAATCCGGAGTGCCGTCATTATCAGAATCAAGAGAGTCATCACAGCCCGGCCATAGGTCGCACACATCTCCAACTCCATCGCAGTCTTCATCATCCTGATCTGGATTTGATTCGGTTGGGCAGTTGTCAAAACAATTGGCAACTCCGTCATTGTCCTGGTCAAAGCCTTCATCCACTACATTATCGCAATTATTGTCCTGCCCATCACAGACTTCTGTGTTTCCTGGATAGTTATTTGGATCATTGTCGTCACAGTCGCCTCCACAGGTGGTGTAACCATCATCATCAAGATCGAATCCTTCATCTACATACCCATCGCAGTTATTGTCTATTCCATCGCAGATTTCAGTTGCTCCCGGATGGATAGCCGCGTTGGTGTCATCACAATCGCCTTCGCATGCAGTGTAGCCATCATCGTCATTATCAGTATCCAATAGTTCATCTTCTATAATCGTCCATCCGTGGTTATCAATCAATGATTGTCTTGCCGCTGCACCAAGGCAGTATTTTAATCCCCTTGCTCCTAAAGGAACATTAGGTTGAACGTCTTGATTCGCCCAGCCAATCAATGTACTGTCATAATTGGCAACTGATAATCCAGATAAAAATAGCATATCTGTCATATTTGTAACAGAGTCAATATCCCAAATTCCCAAATCCTGATCAAACGAACCTGCGTCATAGAACATCCTCTGCATAGTTGTCACATTGGACACATCCCAAGTATTTAGATTTGCATTAAACAAAATTGCACTGGAGAACAACCTCCACATAGTTGTCACATTGGACACGTCCCAGGCACTAAGATCTGCATTAAAAGAACTTGCAAGGGAGAACATCTCTGCCATAGTTGTCACGCTGGACACATCCCAGGCACTCAAGTCCGCATTAAAAGAACTTGCAGATCGGAACATTTGGGACATGTTTGTCACGCTGGACACATCCCAGGTACTCAAGTCTGCATTAAAAGAAGTGGCAATAAAGAACATCTCTGCCATATTTGTCACGTTGGACACATCCCAGCTACTAATATCTCCATCAAAGATACTTGCATAACCAAACATCCCTCGCATAGTTGTCACGCTGGACACATCCCAACTGCTCAGATCCTGATTAAAAGAAGTGGCAAGAAAGAACATCTGCTGCATAGTTGTTACATTGGACACGTCCCAGCTACTAATATTTCCATTAAACAAACCTGCGTCATAGAACATCCTCTGCATAGTTGTCACATTGGACACGTCCCAGCTACTAATATTTCCATTAAACAAAATTGCACTGGAGAACATCCTCCACATAGTTGTCACATTGGACACATCCCAGGCACTAAGATCTGCATTAAAAGAACTTGCAAGGGAGAACATCTCTGCCATAGTTGTAACACTGGACACCTCCCAGGCACTAATATCTCCATTAAATGAACTTGCACTGAAGAACATCCTCCACATAGTTGTCACATTGGACACAATCCAACTGCCAATATCCTGATTAAAAGAAGTGGCATTAGAGAACATCTGCTCCATAGTTGTTACATTGGACACGACCCAGCTACTAATATCTCCATTAAACGAACTTGCGTCATAGAACATCCGGTGCATATTTGTCACATTGGATACGTCCCAAGCACTTAGATCTGCATTAAACAAACTTGCACCGGAGAACATCCTCCACATAGTTGTAACATTGGACAAATCAGGCAAGTCGCTTGCGTTGTAGGTCAAATTACTTGCCCCAGAAAAAGCAGCTTGCATACTGCTCCAGACAATGTCGCCCCATTGGTCAATTGACAATATTTTTTGCTTATCTCCACCATTATTGAAATGAATTCTCGGAAACGTTCCCTGAATAGCAATGGTGTAGGTTCCGGCCGCTCCATAATCATGGGTAATACTGCCGGTAATGCCAAAATCATCAAAGGTGCCATCGTTTTCCCAGTCCACATCGTAGTTGTAGCCTCCTCCTGTAGTAGGAATGGTAATGGAAGTGCTGTTGGAAGTTCCTGAATTATCTGTTTTCCAGGTGGTGATAAAATGAGTGGGTAAAGTCGAACAATCATAAGTATCCCCGGTTACCGTCCATCCATAGCTTGTAATCAATGTATTCCTGGCTGTCTGACCATTGCAGTAAACCAAGCCGCTTGCTCCTAAAGGAACGTTAGTTTGAACCGATTGTCCCGCCCAACCTATCAAGGTATTGTCATAATTGGTGATATCCAATCCAGAGTTATTGAGCATCCACGCCATATTTGTCACGTTGGACACGTCCCAGGCACTAAGATCTGCATTAAAAGAAGTGGCATTATAGAAAATCCGCTCCATATCTGTCACATTGGACACGTCCCAACTACTAATAACTGCATTAAAAGAACTTGCAAAAGCAAACATCCTTCGCATAGTTGTCACGCCGGACACGTCCCAGGCACTAAGATCTCCAGTAAAAGAAGTGGCAAAATAGAACATATCCTCCATATTTGTTACATTGGACACCTCCCAGCTACTAATAGCTCCATCAAACGAACCTGCGTTATAGAACAACCTTCGCATATTTGTCACATTGGATACGTCCCAGGCACTTAGATCTGCATTAAACAAACTTGCAAAGTCGAACATCGATTCCATATTTGTCACGTTGGACACGTCCCAGGCACTAAGATCTGAATTAAAAGAACTTGCACTGGCGAACATCGCTGCCATATTTGTCACGTTAGACACGTCCCAGGCACTGAGGTCTGCAGTAAAAGAAGTGGCATAACTAAACATCCTTCCCATATTTGTCACGTTGGACACGTCCCAGGCACTAAGATCTGAATTAAAAGAAGTGGCATTATAGAACATCCGCTCCATATCTGTCACATTGGACACGTCCCAACTACTAATAGCTGCATTAAAAGAACTTGCAAAAGCAAACATCCTTCGCATAGTTGTCACGCCGGACACGTCCCAGGTACTAAGATCTCCAGTAAAAGAAGTGGCAAAATAGAACATATCCTCCATATTTGTTACATTGGACACCTCCCAGCTACTAATAGCTCCATCAAACGAACCTGCGTTATAGAACAACCTTCGCATATTTGTCACATTGGATACGTCCCAGGCACTTAGATCTGCATTAAACAAACTTGCAAAGTCGAACATCGATTCCATATTTGTCACGTTGGACACGTCCCAGGCACTAAGATCTGAATTAAAAGAACTTGCACTGGCGAACATCGCTGCCATATTTGTCACGTTAGACAAATCAGGTGAGTCGGTTGCGTTGCAGGTCAAATTACTTGCCCCATAAAAAGCATTTTGCATACTGCTCCAAGCAATATTGCCCCATTGGTCAATCGACAGTATTTTTTGCCTATCCCCTCCATTATTGAAATGAATTCTCGGAAACGTTCCCTGAATAGCAACGGTATAGGTACCTGCCGCTCCATAATCATGAGTGATGCTCCCGGTAACACCAATGTCATCAAAGGTGCCATCGTTTTCCCAGTCCACATCGTAGTTGTAGCCTCCTCCTGTAGTAGGAATGGTAATGGAAGTGCTGTTAGAAGCTCCCGGATTGTCTGTTTTCCAGGTGGTGATAAAGGGTTGTGAATTCGCCGGTATCCATATTAAAAGGAATAAGGCTTTTAATACGATGAATAGGAAATTATTAAAGAAATTTTGCTTTTTCATAAGACTTTGTTTTTATTCATTAAATAAAGATTCAATTGGCTGGCGAATCTGAGAAACTGTTGTTGAAAACCATTTGTCGGCAGCAGCTTTGAACTGGCGAATATTTTCAGACTCCCTCTTGACTAATTGCTAGATAAGAAGGCAACAGTGGAAACCAACTTTTTAAGTGTTTCCTAGCAAAGTCATAGATTGATTTAACTTTAAATTTTTCCTCTTCTGTAATGCAGAAGAAATAAATACTCAGCAATTCCTCGTCTGTAAAGTCAGGCTGATTATTGTTGCTAAACCTTGGACTTTGAATAGCAGATTTCATACGAAACAATCAAGTCTGAAATCCGGCATATTATATCTTTCATCCAAAATCAAATAATACCTTAATATCCATCCTTCCGGGCTTCTGTGCATGACCTTACTATATTCGGTTAGCTTTTCCACCCGATTCGGTGGTAGTTTATATATATTCGGTAAAAAGGGATGATATGACCTTATTTTGTAATTAAGGTTTCCCCTGTGCATCGATGATCCAAAAAATATCTATCAATCTGAGAATCAGACTTTTACAAGAGGGTGGTTTTTATTCGTGAGCTAATATTTGTGACCTGTAAGGCCCCCTTTGCACAGAGAGGATTAATTACTATGGTCGTCCATAATGTTAAGTATTTTCACTTACTTTTTTCAAGCCTTGTATTGTCTCTTTTTCTGTTGCAATGAGTCTTCCTGCGGAATCATAGGAATATCGGGTGCCGAAATTATTCCCGTCCAAAGTCGCAATTACCCATCCGGTCTTGGAATTATAGACATTAGAAGTCATATCAGCGTCGAGTGGATGCACTCTAAAATCGTCAAAATTTATGGCCCCAGATCCGGTATTTGTTATTTTTATAAGTAGAGTTGTTTTTACTGTTGCTTTCAGCATTTTTATTCTGGCTGGATTGGAAAAAGAACACTAAGTCAAATTAGATATTCGATCAAGAAAACCATCTCTTCGTCAATTCCTTAATCTTAGTCCTACCCACTGGCAATATCTCCCCATTCTGCAATTCAAGCGAATACTTACTCCCGGGCTCACTAATGATCCCTTTTGCCTGATTCATGTCCACCAAATACGACTTATGAATGCGTTCAAAATTTGAAGGCAAAATCATATTTAAACTTTCCAAAGATTTGGAATGGATTTCTCTGGTGGCATTCTTCAAATAAATTTCGGTGTAGATCCCTGCACCTTTTATGAATAGAATATCCTCTGCCTTGATCAATAAATGTTTTCCTTTTTTCTTGATGGCTAAAAACTTGAGTTGGTTCTTCTTTTCTTGTTTTTTAGTGATTCGCTGACAAGCTCTGGAGAGTCGATCCTCATCAAAAGGTTTTGGCACAAAGTCAAGGACTCCATATTCGTAAGCTCTAATCGCCTTCTCCTTATAAGCCGAAATAATAATGGTGTGAAAGGATTCAGAAACTACAGATTCTAAAATATCAAAACCGTCTTTTCCATTAAGGTTTAAGTCCAGAAAAAGGAGATCAATTTGTCTCTCTTTTATGGATAATAATCCTTCTTCTAATGAATCTGCCAACTGAATAGATGTTTCTTCTCCCTCGAAAATGTTCGACAACATTCGTTCAATCCTGCGAGCTATCCTTGCCTCATCTTCAATAATCAATATGTTCATTATTCGGATATTCTTATTATTGTTTCCCATCCATCAGGAGTAGCATTAGATGATAATGACCACTTATTGGGATAGCTTTCCTGCAATCTTGCTTTAATATATTTTAAACCCATTCCGTCTCCATTTTCATTTTTGATCTGGTCAAAAGTGGATGCTTTTCTAATTTTTGCTTTTGTTCTTAAACTGTATTGTTTGACGTTTTTTCCTTTTTCAAAACTTAACTTGAAATGAATACTTCCGTCTGGATTGGGTTGACTATGGGATACTCCATTTTCCACAGCTGTGTGAATTATAGCAGGTGGTATGATATCATTAGAATCAATTCCTTCTTCTTCCCAAATGTAAGTGATTTCCTTTCTGAATCCCATCACATCCAAGTGCCTTCTGCATAGTTTTATTTCCTGACCAATAGGAACCAATTGATAATCTGCTATCTCATTCAACACCTCAAATTCATTGGCTAAAGCATGAATAAATTTCACTCCATCTTTTGGAGATTCCTCTACCCAATCTATTAACGACGTGAGTGTATTCATTATGAAATGTGGCTTGATATTTTTCTTAAGCAATTGGTTTTTCAATCTTTCAGATACGACTAATGATTCTTCATATGCTTTTCTTTGGTCACGTCCTTTCTGAATCATCACATAAATCATCGAAATGGCAATCAAGGTAAAACTGATGAATAAATACACATCAAATGAGCTAACAAAACCTATATCAATATATCGAATAAATCTACTCATTATCAAGCTCATCAAAAACCCTGCGAGTACTACTATTGCTCCTTTCTTTTTTTGATGTAATGCAAAGGCAACAATACCCGTAGAGAAAATCCAAGTCAAAATATTAAGTTTAAAAGCTACATCATCAAATCCATGTTCGCCCCAGAACCTGATAGAAACTATACAGAAAATTAGAATTCCCAATAGTGTCTTCCTCCATGGAAATGAAAACTGAATCATCAAAAATAAGGGCATTAATACACTTATAATTATATGCAAATATTCAATAATCTGGAGTCTAGTTCTTTGAAAGGAATATGGATAATCGCAAAATAGTTTGAGGTATTCAAACAACAATACACTCAAAAAAACAAGACATATAATTCCAAAGATCAGTAATGAATATTCTTTGGGTTGGTTGCCAAAAAGAAAGAAAAAATAAAAAGCAGTAATTAAAAAAATACCGCCTATCATAAACATATACTTACTTACCTGAAGTGGTCCTCTAGTCAAATTCACAAAGTCATCAATCATAAAATAAGAATGTTGGCTGGTTCTGTTTGAAGCCTTACTGGTTCGCATAGAAAGCACATGATCAGGTCCAGTTATTAAAGTATCAGGTATAGCAAAAAATGTTTGATACATTCCTTCAATCTCATCTTGATTCTTTGCTTTCAATTGTCCATTCTTTCCAAGATAGACACCATCCCAATACAACTCGTAGGAACCTATAGCTACGACTAAAACTCCTTTTCCGCTTCGTGAGATTTCAGATGGCGGAAAAGTATATGGCAATCTTACCCAAAAGATTTCATCCGAATATATTTCTTCATACCAGTTGTTCCAATGGCTATCATCATAATCAACTTTAGACCATTCTAAAGAGTCCCCTTTCATTATTCTTTGCCGAAAAGCACCTTCTGTTCTTGTGTCTGAGCTACAAGAACATAATAGGATCATCATTCCAAAGATGACAATATTGATGAAGTAATTTGTTTTCATATAATCAAAGGTAATTCATTAATCCGTGCATAAATAGCAGTTGGGAAGCGCTATGAGCAGTTGGAAAGTAAAATCTGATTCTTTGCTAAAGTACTTCTAAGTTTGGTCTATAATTTATCAAAATAATCAAAAGATGAAAAACCTAATATTCATAGTTATAGCCACCTTTTTTGCATGCACAACCATAAATTCACAATCAAATGAAAGTCGTGGTTCTATAAAAGGATCTCTTCAGGATTCAAATGAACAACCGATAGAGTATGCTACTATTAGTCTTTTCAACTCAAAAAGTGAATTAGTAGCAGGTACAATAAGCAATGAAAATGGCAGTTTTGATATTCAAAAAATAGCACTAGGTACATATGAAGTTTCTATTGAATTTCTCGGTTATGCCTCGATTACTAAGAAGGATATTGGTCTCACGTCCGACTCTTATAAAATAGATATGGGAACAATTGATTTGAATGTTGATGACCAACAATTAGATGCTGTAGAAGTCATTGGAGAAAGGTCTTCTTATAACTTACAACTTGATAAAAAAGTATTTCATGTAGGTAAGGATGTATTATCTCAAGGAGGTTCTGCAATCGATATATTGGACCAGGTTCCATTGGTTTCGGTAGATCCTACTGGGGCAGTTACGTTGAGAGGAAGCAGTCAGGTACAGATACTTATCAACGGTAGAAGGTCTGGACTAACACTCAATAATGCTATTGATCAAATCGATGGTGACAATATTGAAAAAATCGAAGTCGTTACCAATCCTTCATCTCAATATGATGCCAATGGATCAGCGGGCATTATCAATATCATTCTCAAAAAAAATAAAGAGGAAGGTCTAAAAGGTCAAATCAGAGTCACTGCAGGAAGTCCAGCGAATCACATGGTCATTCCTAGTATGACTTATATGACTAAAAATATAAATCTCTTTGCGAATCTCAGATGGAGGTACTCTGACTACAATGGAATATACTCAACTACTCAAACAACTTTTCAAGATGAACAAGCTTTTTCATTGACTAATAATGAGATAGAAGACAGACATGATGACGGTGCTTCTGGATATTTTGGTGCTGATTATTATATCAATGATAAAAATTCTATTACCCTAGCCTACTTGCGATATCAGACAAAAGATACTGATTTCACAACATTGGATTATCTTCTTGATTCCAACGAAATTACTAGAGAAGGCAACTCAGTAGAAAACAGAAATTACAACCAAATTGAGGCGAACTACACACGCACATTCTTAGATGAAAATACCAAATGGACAGTGGATTTTCAATATGATTTTTGGAATAGTGAAAAGGGTTGGGACTTGTCCACAAAAGGAGAAATGCTTCCAAGTCAAGTAGCATCATCTTTAAGAACTAATAACATTGCAAAGAGTAAAGATTATGTATTGATGACTGATTTCGAAAAACCAATAGGTGAAAAATTGAAAATAGAAATGGGTGCCAAAATTGAAAATAGAATTGTCAATAATGATTACATAGCTGAGCAAGAGGCTGATGGGAAATGGTCTGTCTTTGATGGTATCAATAATGAATTTGAGTATTCGGAAGTAATCTCAGCAGCCTATATGCAATTTGAAAAATCATTTAATAAATTGGAATTGCAACTTGGTGTGAGGGGCGAATACACTCAAATAGATATTGGTGATGCGGTTGAACTTTTCAATGATAACAAAGATTACTTTAATTTATTTCCTACCGCTTTTGCTTCATACCAGATCAATGATGCAAACACCATTCAAGGAAGTTACTCAAGACGGATTAACCGACCAAGTCTTTGGAATATCTATCCATTTTATGAGATCACAGATTTCAATAGACAACGTATTGGAAATCCTAACTTGGATCCATCATTTACACATGGATTTGAAGTTTCCTATTTGAACGTACAAGATGTATTGACTATTAATCCTACCGTTTTTTATAAGCGTACATCAAATGATTTTTCTACATATCTCTTTCAAGCAGAATCTGGAACTTTTATATTACTACCCGTCAATATCGAGCAAAATAATGAAGCTGGAATTGAGTTATCTTTACGTTACAAGCCTTTGAAATTCTTGAGCCTTAATACAGAGTTTAGTTATTATGCTTTCGATGAAAAAGGTAGCTATGATTCTACACAATTGGATGCTAGTGGATCGTCTTGGGGAATCAGTACCAATGCAAATCTCAGGCTTCCGGAAGAGATTCGATTACAAGTAAGATACGAATACCAAGGCCCAAGAAAAGGTGCTCAAATCGAATATCTTAGTTCCTCAGATCTTACAGTCGGTATTAATAAAAACTTTTTCGGTGAAAAAATAAATGTAAGCCTCAGAGGGTCTAATCTTTTCGATACCAGAATTAGGAGAAGCAAATCTGTCAGCGAAGACTTTATTATTGAACAAAGCAATAGAAGAACGGGTGCAAGATATAGTGTAAGTGTATTGTACAAATTCAATCAAACGTCGAAGGATAGAATGAGAAATGCAAATCGTGGGAATAGGTAGAGAGAAGGTTTAGGGTTTAAGGTTCAAGGCTAGATGTTGACGAAAAAGGTTTAGGGTTTGCAAGGTTAGGTGTTGACTTGCGAACTTTGTGTAAACCTTCGAGCCCCTTGCGGTTAAAAAACATGCTCTAAATTTTTAACCACTTCAAAGTTTCTTCTTTGTTGTCGATTGAGAATTTTAAGTAATAAATGCCTCTATTTAAGTTTTTGAAATCACTGCTCAATTTATGGTTTCCTGTGTCTAGTCTGCCATCAAAAATGGATTTTACTTTTGATCCATTTACATTGAATAAAGCAATTCTGACATTTGAAGATTGTACAAGAGAAAACGCTATAGAAGGATTATCACTAAAAGGGTTTGGAAATATTTTCAAATTAATATTATCGGATTCTTCGCTGATCGATGTGGATTCTTCATTAGCTTTACCTGGGCTTCCAGCAGTGTTAATCGATGCCCAATTTTCTGCAAGTGAATTGTCTAAATTAGGAGCTATCAATTCAAGCGTATATCCCATCCCATCCGCCATTTCTGGCCAAGGATCTTTTGAATCATATTGCACAGAATCAATTATTGATTGTACATTATTAAAAACCCGTAACACATCTCCATCACTCGAAAGACCAAAACCAATATTGCCAATAATGTTTTCGACATTAGGGTGTAGTGCTTCAAATTTAGTAAGACCTCTAGTAACAACTAAAAAATCTTTCCCCTCCAACAAAGTACCCTGAGGAAATGCAAAGCCTCCTTCTATATCACTGTCTGTAAAAACCCAATCCGTAAGATCGACAGTATTTTCATTTGGATTATACAATTCTACCCAGTCACCAGCATCTTCATCGTCTAGCGAATTATAATTAATCTCATTTATAATAATAGTTTGCTCTTCAGATGTTTCTTCAAAAATTGCATTTAAAGTCATAGCTGATTTCATGTCGACTATCAAATCAGAATCTGTAGAATTGAAATCCCCCGACCAATGAGAAAAAGCATATCCAGGTTTAGCTATTGCTGAGATTTTGATGGGTACGTCTTCAAAATAATCTCCTTGCCAATATGGATTATTTATTTTCAAACTATTCAATTTGATATATCCAGCATTAGGATTATTTATCTGCAATGTCACTTTATGAAAAGCAGGAAGACCGAATACAGATCTAATATTTGCCTTTACTATAGATGGTCTGAATTTTGCAAAATTCTTCATCACTTCAACTTGGTCATTATGAAAATTAAAAGTTCCTCCCCATCTAGAATAATGCTTCTCCATTTCTGAATTTACCATAGATGCAACATTTTCGATATGTGCTTCAACTCCATTAGGTAAAAATCGAGAATTCAATTCATCAGCAAATTGATTTATAAATTGATGTCTGAATTGCTCATTTTCTACCAATCTTCTAAACATCAATGTCGAACTTGGAGGGTTTGGCCAACCTGGTCCATTGGGTTCCAAAGCGAAGTTCAAAGTATTGTTGAAATAACTGTTTGCATTCCAAACACCAAAACCAAAATCGGTGTCGTATAAAATCCATCTCCACTTCCCACCTTCTGGCTTCCAATATTTGATATTATTTCCTGGCCAGTCGGTATTGTCAAAGAAAATCTGAGCAATATTATAAATGATGAAATTCTCAATGTCAATTTGGTCTGCGGCAGATTCGTAAGTACTATTAGATATGAAAGAATTGGACTCAAGGAAGTTTAGCAACTCGATATATTCTGAATCATCTCCATGAATTAGTTCTCCCAATGGCCCCATCAAATCCAATTCATCAGGATTGACATCTTGCTTTGAAGCTAAGAAGTGTTCGTTTACTTTTTCTCGCATATTGTACAATCCCCAATACTCACCATTTATATAAGTAGCGACGGGTCTGAAAGCTTGAGTTTCTATACCCGACCCATCCATTAAAGAGGTAAGTACTATATCTCTAAGGTTGCTTATTAGAAAGTCATTACCCGAATTTCTTAACACAAGACCCTGATATTTGTCGTAATCATTCTGAGGAAATAATGGATATTCAATCTCACTTGTTCCATATTCTCCTCTGGCAAAAAGAGAAAAAGACCTTTGATCTTTAGATCGACTCCATCCTCCAAAAATCTTAATGCCTGCATCGAAGTTTATTCCTATTGTGTTGTCCTCTTCATATAAGGTATAGTTTATTGGCCGTTCCCAATCTTCCCAAAAGTTAGCTCCAAAATGAGGAATATTGGGCTCATAATTATCTCCTAATTCATAGATTCCAGTTTCATTATCAAATAGATGTTTGGGGTCCGTGACTAATGAAACTACTGGAATATCATGGGATACATTTGTCAGATAAGTCTTTGATTGAGTCCTTGAAGGAAGAAAGCCATCTCGATATATTCTAGCTCTGACCACTGTGTTTTGATTGATGGAAATTGGGTCTGAGTAAATAGGAGAGTTGATGTCAGGAACTGTAGCGTCCAAAGTATATCTGATAACATCTTGTGGTCCTCCTCCATTTAAAGAAAGCTGGATATTGTCTACAATTCCTCCCGGATGAGAAAAGTCTATTTCTGCTACTAAATAGCCTTCGTAGCTGTTTCCTTCATTCTTTGCACCAGGTGTTGGTATTTCAAAAAGAACCAAATTATTGTCCCCAAACCTTCGACCTAATGAAACATCAGATGGTGTGTTTTGAATAAATAATTTATCTACTTCATTACCATTTGCATCGTACAAATAAAGTGTTTCACCAATAGACAGTTTAAAGTTTGTATGTGCTGTCCTCTCATTTAATTCCAGGATTGCAGGAGGCTCTATTCCTTCATTTGACGGACTTGAATACAATGCCGACAAAAATGGAATCAACGTAAAATCAGATGAAAATGCTGAAACATTGTGTGCTTGAATACTCAGTACATTTTCTCCATTTAGTAATACAGCAGATGGTACTAAAAATCGATCTGGTTTACCCCCAGTATATATTTGCGCCTCATGGTCTACAATAGAATAATCGTTAAAACTTGGTCGCTCGCCATTGATGTTTGCTCTTTCTATTTCTACCCCATTAATATAGGCAACAAAAGCATCGTCATAATCGATGTCTAAAATCAATTCACCTATGATTTCAGCATCTGCAATAGTAAACTTTTTCCTCATGAAGACTGAGGAGGTTCCTGTAGGTATTGAGGTGGCATCATCATTATCAGAATATCCAAATCCTGTTTTACCGGTTAACCAATTAGAATCATTAAAATCCAGATCTATCCAACCTAGCGTTACAGGTTGAGGAGGGATTATATATTTCCAATCTTCATTGCGATCGATAAGTGTCCGTGGAGTGGTAATATTTCTTTTGTCTTTGCCAGATGCCCAAAAGTATAAATATTCATCTGGTGCTAATGACATTGATGGGAATTGCCATTTATCTGAGTTTTCTGCATCATCGCTAATAGTCCACTCTTCTAAAGAAATAGCGCTTCCTGTAGTATTATGAATCTCAAACCAGTCTGGGGTGTCTCCATCTTCATCAAGAAATTTTGAATTTGAAGAGACGACTTCATTTAATAGTACAGCCTGTCCATATATCGTATTCATGTACAGACTCAGTATAATGCAAATTGCAACTCTTGATATTATTGGCATTCTTGTTATCTCTTTCTTTCGGCAACTAAGGTATTAAAATTGGAGAAAATCATTTGGCTATTTATCATTTAGGTGCATTTCACGACGCCGTTTTATGAAATAAGTCCTCATCATTAAATTAACGAGATTTCTCCACCTTGGTGGAATTTACTCATTTCTTTTAGTATTATAATTCCTCTGTTCAAGTATGTGTAGAATAAAATACATTTTCTCAATTAAATATGCTCCTTGTCATCTTGAGTGAAGCGCCAGCGCAGTCGAAAGATCAAGGAGAATGTCTCTACTTTAATTTCGACCAAAGTGGAGAAATCTACCTCTTGATATAATGAAACGATAGATTTCTCCACTGCGCATAGGCGTTAACCTAATTTATTAATATATTATTTTTTCATATGTTTAAATCATACATTTTCTGTACAGATTGTAAGTTAATAATGAAGTAAATACTTTCAAACTAGTATGGTCGCTCGCCACTGGCTTTGCTTACCCAACGCTAACGCGTTCATTCCCTTATCACCTATCGGTGCTACATCTGCGATGATTGGTCATTCCTCTGCTTGATCAGAAAACGAAACAAAAGAATCAAGCCGCTAAAAAGGCTATGCGGCGAATGCTGCTCCCGCCACCCACAGTTTAGCGGCAATGCCACCCTTTTTCTAGAGTGGTGT
>Ga0256847_1000470_pt1 | contig 25594 bp, 29 predicted proteins | sample TeddybearmetaG_FD_189099 | JGI IMG/M metagenome (GOLD analysis project Ga0256847, IMG submission 189099) | Hydrothermal vent microbial communities from East Pacific Rise, Pacific Ocean - Teddybear | ecosystem: Environmental > Aquatic > Marine > Hydrothermal vents | place: Pacific Ocean: East... | reverse complement strand
GGTTCTGCCCGACGGCAATCCTTTCCTGGCAACACCATGTTGGGTTTGAGAATCATATGTTCCAGTGAGACCCGGTGCATGTGTAGCGCATGAAAAACGGAATGCAATACCTGTCCCGTAACTTTGGCACAGCGGTCGATTTCATGGTCGCCATCCATCAGCACTTCGGGCTCTACAATAGGGACTATGCTCAATTCCTGACAGACCGCAGCGTAACGTGCCAGCACCTCCGCATTGGCATGGCGGCCTAAACGTGTTGGGTTGGTGGGTGTGATGGGATAAACCTCTCGCCATTTAGCAAAGCGGGCACCCTGCTTCTTATAAACTGCAAGCCGCTCTCCCAGACCGTCGAGGCCTCGTGTGATGAGATCGCCAGGTGCTCCAGACAAAGGACCTTTGCCCTGATCAACTTTGATGCCGGGTACGATCTTCTGACTCCAGGCTGCTGCTGGCAACAGCGTGCCATCGTCGGTTTTTTGTGTCAGGGTTTCTTCGAACAAAATGACTGCTGAGATACTGTCACCCAGAGTGGGTGATGTCAGCAGCAGGCTACGCCAGTTGCGCCGTTTATCTTCGTTGGATTCAACATCGATGGCCTTAAAGCGTTTTTCCATGGTGGGGTGGCTTTCATCCATAGCGAGGATACCCCGCTGATCGTCCACCATATCCTCAATTGTTCGCTGCAGTTCTGATTGTATGTTCATCATAATTCCTCTTTTTTAGAAAGCAGAATTTCAGGCTGACCTGTTTAACAGTATCGCACTAACAGACTCCCAGGGTAACGCTCTTCGATTCAAGTCGAAGCATCAGATTGTGCCTGGATTAATACACTTAATCAGTACTATCTGACTATGATGCATGTGACCTTCGACAAATGATTGACTTTGTCGGAAACACTTCCCATAAGAAGTCCCTTTATGCCTCCCAGGCCACGATTACCCATTACGATTGAATCGACATCTTGGTACTTTGCCAGTTTTAAAATTCGCTTTGCCGGATCACCTCTTTCGCTGGCAACAGTGACTTTCTCCAAACCGCTTTTCTTCGCGATTGCCAGAGCGTTTTTTAACAGCTGCTCGCTGACAAACTCCTGCACCTGATTGTTAATTTGAGCATCCCCGTAATCATTTCTAACCGGTACACTTGTAGTAGGTACCGCAGGTTTCTTCGGTTTTACATCGACAATATGTTCAATTTCAGCCATGTGTTTTAATGCCTTCGGAACCGGGCCCGGTTCGATAATATTGGCAATAACAAGTTCAGCATTCAATTGAGCTGCCAGATCAACAGCGAATTCAAGCGCCTTAGTAGCATGTTTAGAACCATCTATTGGTATAAGTATTTTATTAATCATAGTGTTTCTCCGATTATGGATTTCAAGATTTCGCACCAAACAGTTTTAGCGATCAAATCTCCTTTATCATATAAGCAAGAAATCTAAGTAGATGCATTGATTTAGGTCATTTGGGATTTATTTATTTAACGATCAAAAATTTGCTATTAATTCATTATGGGGACAATTCTCAATTATGATTCTCCACTCTATTCATGGCCAGACTAGCAAGAGTAGTACTCCCCGAGTATTCACACCACATCACCCAACGCGGTAATCGTCGTCAGGATGTTTTCTTTGAAGACAGCGATTATGAGTATTACCTGGAATTACTTAAACACTTGTGTAAATGAAGAGAAGATTATGAGTATTTGCGTTATCTGTATACCGAGTTGACAATAGCTGAAATCGAGTCAATTGAAGCGCTGGTGCCAGGTAACATTGACAAAGGTTAAATCATCTTTAAATGAGCAAGCCTGTGGTTTATTAACCGCTTACGCTACAGTAACCGTTAGGCTAAGACTGATCATTCGATTATTGATGAAATGTTAAATTAGAAGTATAGGACTGAATGTCCAATTTAAAAAGAAGGGACCTTTGCTGCAAATCAAAGGCCCCTAAGGGAGGAAGCTCCAGTTGGAGCTAACCAATAAAAACTGTTAAATCATCGGCAGGTGAAGCGCTACATTTTCCGGTGGCAAACAAATACGGTCATTACAGGCCTGTATACCAAGCTGTATTCGCAAGATACGTGATGATCCTTCCACTGCTTTTAGTTTCAATTGAATCTGTATGTCCCCTTGATAAAGCGAAAGCGCTTCACTTTGAAACCCGAGTTTAGCGGTCGTGGCAGCAGGGTATTGAATGTTGCTGATTTGCCAGTCTTTTGCTTCTTTGTTGACTGTTAACCGGGTTGGGATCAGGCCTTTTTGCAAAGGTTTATTGGAGTTAATATGCCATCCCTGCGGGATCGAGATATCAACCAGAACCCGGTCAGATTCCAGTTGCCTGGCTTTAACTTTGACCCCGCCTCTGGCGACATAACGTAGCGAACCGAGTTCGCCCGATTGCATTTCACTGGCTGCAGTTAACATATAACCAAAACTACCCGGATTTTGGTTAATAGAACCGGCAAACGAAGCCAAAGCAACATCGGCCTTTCTGCGGTATTCCAGATTAGTGGTTCTCACGTTAAGTTTTTGTAATACCCGTAAAGCTACTGAATTGCCGGAAGGTATAGCGTTATCGCTGCCACCATCTTTCGGCCGTCCCATATTGGTCAACTGTTGTTCGCCACTCATAAAAAAACCACCGCCATTTTTGTCCCAGAATCGGCTCAGCATGGTATCGGTCAGTTTTGATGCCCGTTGCAACCAGACGTTGTTTCCAGTTGCATCATAAACATGTAACAAACCCTCAGCGAAGTAGGCATAGTCCTGTTGTTGTGCAGAAATAGACGAACTGCCATTGAGATGCACGCGCCATAAATCGCCGGTGTCGTTACGATTACGATTCCAGATAAAATTAGCTGCTTTAGTCGCTGCCTGTGTATAACGAGGCTCGTTGAGAAGCATACCGGCCTCAGCCAGTGTGCTGATCATCATGCCGTTCCAGGCGGTTAGAATCTTTTCATCGCGCAAAGGGTGCTCTCTTTTTTCACGTGCCTGGTAGAGTTGTTCACGGATATCATCCAGTTCGATCAAAAGTTGTTTCGGACTGATACCTTTTTGTTTAGCAAACGCTTCCAATGATTCCGGCAGGTGAAGAATATTGCTGCCTTCAAAATTACCATCTTCACTGGTGCCAAAGAGCTCAACGGCCAGTTGCGTTTTCTGTTTAGAGAGCACTTCACCAATCTGTTGCTGGTTCCACAGAAAAAAGATGCCCTCTTCTTCTTCGCTATCGGCATCGGTAGCAGAATAAAAAGCCCCTTCGGCGGAGGTCATATCGCGTAAAACGTAATCCAGAGTCTGGGTGGTTATTCGACGATAAAAAGGGTTGCCAGTTAATCGCCAGGCTCTCAGGTAAACCCGCCCCAGATGCGCCTGGTTGTAAAGCATTTTCTCGAAATGTGGTACCAGCCATTCATTATCCGTGGAATAACGGTGGAAGCCTCCACCTACCTGGTCATAAATGCCACCACGGGCCATTGCATCTAAAGTAATTTGAATAGCACTCAGGCTTTCTTCGTTATTATTGCGTTCGGCTTCATCCAGCAATAAAAACAGCAGAGATTCACGTGGAAACTTTGGAGCTGATCCGAAACCGCCCTGAAATTCGTCGTGGATGGACAGAGCCTCATTAACAGCTCTGGATACAGCTTTGTTACCTAAAGCTGCAGCTTTTGTCTGTGTCCGCGTCAGTTGCCTGACCGCTCGCGAAACCTGTTCGGCCTGATCAACTAGTGCTTTATTCTGTGAATTCCATAACACGGCAATTTTTTGAGTGAGGTTTAGAAATATTTCTGGAGGATAATAGGTGCCACCAAAAAATGGCTTACCATCGGTGGTGAGAAAACTCGACATTGGCCAACCGCCGCCACGAGTCATTAACATGACAGCCTTCATATAGGTTGAATCTACATCTGGACGGCGTTCCCGATCTACTTTGATCGAAATGAAGTGTTGATTGATATAATTGGCTATTTGAGGATTTTCAAAACTTTCTTTTTCCATTACATGACACCAATGGCAGGTTGAATATCCAATAGAAAGAAAGATGGGTTTGTTTTGCTGTTTTGCCGCAGCAAATGCTTCTTCACCCCAGGAATACCAGTCAACCGGATTATGCGCGTGCTGTATTAGATAAGGCGAATCTTGCAGAATTAGCCTGTTTGTATAGCGCGGGCTACCATTAGCATTTAAGTGTTGGGTCCGCGGCGAATAGGAAGCCGGTTTAGATTTTAAGGCCTGGTTTATCTCTTGTTGTAGTTTTGCTGATCTAGGTGAATATGAAACTGGGGCATTCTGCTCTTCAGTTCCTGCAACTGATTGCCCGGCAATTAAGTTTCCGTTTAAAATTAAAAGTATCAAAGGAGTGAATAAAATTAAAAGTTGTTTCATTTAGCTCTCTGGTTAAATCTAGCTTTACCTTTTTAACGAACGAAAAATCAATTTATTCATTCTGGAAGCAAATAGTTTTTAATATTCGTGAATAAACTAAACTCTGGTTCGTTAATCAATGGTATGAAGAAACTCTTCCTACAAGATCAGGTCATATTCTCTGGAAAATTATCACCAGAAAGAAAACCAATAGATCATGTCTGAATTTAATTTATCGATGGGTTTTTCAGAGAAAACCAGACGAAAAAAACTTGAACGTCAAATTCAGGCTCATCTCCCCAAATTATTTCGCCTGGCACGTGGCATAACAGATCAGGCCAGTGATGCTGAGGATCTGGTACACGATGTTTGTATCAAGGCGCTAAGTAAGACTGAAAATACTGATCTTTCCATTGAGTCAGCTTTTTGTGCCTATCTGAATCGAATTCTCATTAACACTTACCGAGACAACTATCGACGAAAACTGTCTTCACCAGTTCGGCCTCTTGAATACCACAGCTCAACTGATACTAGTCAGAATGTTGTCGAGATGGTCATGAGTAAAGAACCTACCCCTGTTGAAACAATGACCCATCGTGATTCTTCAGTAGCGATTCACTATGCCTTGTCTAGCCTGCCTCCTGAAGTGCGTATGGTTTCAGTATTATTTTTGATCAGCGGGCTTTCTTATAAAAACATTGCTGAAATTACCGATTGTCCAATCGGCACCATCATGTCTCGCCTGGCGCGTGGACGTAAACTTCTACAAAACGAATTATCAAATTACGACCCGCGGGATAATGGCAATAGAAACCCCAACTTGACGGGAGAAAAAAATGAATCCCTGTGACTCAATAGATGCTGATCTCGATGCATTTCGGGATGGAATGCTTGGTAAGAAACGCGAAAATGAAATTCAAAATCATTTAAAAACCTGCGTGTTTTGCAATTCAAAAATGAAACAGTCAGCGGATCTTGAACAGGCTCTAAAGGAAAATGCAGCGACCTGGATTCCACCAGAAAACTTATGGTCACGTATTCAAAGCAGTGTGAGTCAGCAGAAATCGACACAACAATCCTCGCCAAAGTTCTATAACTCACGTTACAGTTGGATGGCCGCAGCTATGATGTTGCTGACCATCAGTCTTTTGTTCTCGATGGATATCATTCGAAAAGATGCAAGCAAACAAACAGACCCCGTTGCTGCTGTTTTGGTGAATGAGTTTCACACCTTTGTCATCAGTCGCCGAAACCTCGATTTTGTAGATAACCAACCTGCCGCAATTCGTGAATGGTTTGGCAGTAAGGTGGATTTTCGTGCACCTAAACCGATTCAGGTCAAAAGTATGCAACTGGCAGGTGGACGCCTGTGTAATATGCTCAATCAACGTATCGCCTCTTATATGTATCGCAGTAATGGTGCCTGGGTTTCGCTGTATATCATGAAATCGGAACCCGTCGATATCGATCAAAGCTATGGCACTGAAACTGTTGTACAAGGATATGGATACATCGGCTGGGAAATTAACGGTCTTCATTATTCCCTGGTTGGGGATATCGATGTCGACCGTTTGCGGCAGTTTGCCAATGAATTGAAAGCAACTTAATTAATAGGTAGGAAATAACGTTATGATGACTCGCCGACAAATAATAAAATCCAGTTTATGCGCAATGGGTGCGCTTTCTATGACACAGACAACCACAGCGATTGCCGCCCCAAATGGCTATGGAATAGTGGGTCAAACAGCGCCTGAATTGAAGGTGAACTACTGGATAAACAAACATGGAAAAAAGACAGATTTCAAAATTGCCCAACACGAAGGCAAATGGATTTTCCTGAAAGGCTTTCAAAGCTGGTGCCCTGGTTGCCACGCTCATGGGTTCCCGGCACTAAAGAAAATATCTGATGCACTGGCAGGTAATCCTCAGGTTGTCTTCGCAGGCATACAAACCGTGTTCGAAGGAAGCTGGACCAATACGGAGGACAAGGTTCGTGAAATACAGCTCCAATACGATCTTCAAATACCGATGGGGCATGACCCAGGAGGCAGTAGCGGTCGATCCTACACTATGGCCGATTACAGAACTGGTGGAACGCCCTGGATGATCTTGATCAATCCGCAGCGTAAAGTCATATTCAATGATTTTGGCATCAATGCTGACAAAGCTATCGAATTTTTAAAGGCGGAGACTGCTTGATATTAAGCCTGACTTGCACCACTTTCGGTAGTGATTAATCAAAATTAATCTGATTATTCCATCAGACAAATTGTTTCAAAATTAAGTACTCTTGTGGCGACATTACCACTGATTTAAAGTGTTCGTTTAACTGAGCGCGGGGAGAGGGGTTTATTTGGTGTCCCAATTCTATATTCTTAACACAATCCAATTTTTAGGAATTAAAAAATGTCATATCATTGGTACGATTTTCTCGGCAATATTGGTGTTTTTTTAATCCTAATTACCTATTTATTATTGCAACTAAATAAAATCGATAACCAGGCATTTAAATATAGCTTTCTAAATGCAATAGGTGCTTCGGCTATTTTGATTTCTCTTTACTTTAAGTTTAATTTATCAGCCTTTCTCATTGAATTCTTTTGGTTGTTAATAAGCTTAATTGGTATCGTTAAGTTTGTTTTAAATAAAAAAGCATCTAGATATAAATTATAAATTTCGGTTATTCCCAGGACGAACACGCCATTGCGAATAAACCACGGCAATTAAAATAATAGAGCCACCGAGCAGGGTAAAAAGTACAGGTATTTCGCTAAATAAGAAAAATGCCCAGATCGGTGCAAGCGGTGTTTCAAGCGCGCTTAATAATGCCGTTTCGGCAGCGGGTAAACGTTTTGCACCTTCTGCCAGAGTAACCGAGGCGACTGCGAATACTAAACCAAACAGGCACATTACCAGAATTTCAATTACTGGCGCACTCAGAGGATCGCCGAAAAACCAGCCAACTGGTACGAGCAATAGGGACATTAATACGGCTGGACCTGCGGCAGGCGTATTAGGATAACGTCGATAAATGCAGAGATACCAGGCCATAGCAATGGTCATCCATAGTGCTAATAGGTCGCCGAATAAATTGTTCTGACCGATGGAACCAGTGACAATAACCAGCACACCAAATAAAGCTGCAAGGCTGGCAGTCAATACTACAGTTGTAGGCTTCTCACGCATCCACCACCAGGATATTCCTGCTGCGATAAACGGCGCTGCTGCGTAAATTAACGAAACATTGGCTATGCTGGTAAATTTAAATGAGGGAATGAAAGCAATCGTTCCCGATGCTCCAATCACTGCTACAGCCAGACCACTCCAGCCCATATTTCGAAATTCTTTCCGTAGTTTGCCTCGCCACATCACGTAGAGCGTTGTAAAAGCAGCCGCAGATATGCCGCGCCAGAAAATAATTACCCAGAAGTTTGCCTCAACCCCTTTGACAAATAAACCTGCACTACTAAACACTGTGGCAGATACCAGGATGAGTGTTACGCCGATAAACCGTTGTGAATTCATAACTTGTATTGATTTAAAAAGTAAAATTCTGGATTAATATTTCAGTCTTTCTTCCAGTCACCATCGCGATTCCACCAACGATTAGGATTGTCTGAGTCATCGAGGCCTCTGGTCTCGGAGCGGAGTATGGGTTCCACAGTAATCGGCGGTTCGTAATAGCTATGGTAGTGATAGATGATGTCGATGATGTGTTTGAGTTGATCTTCATCGGGTGGAATCATCACCGACATTTCAGCAATACCCGGCCGCTTGCGAGTTTCATCTTCTGCGCCGGTAGGTGTGCCTTCCAGTGGACGATAATATTCGATAGATGAAGCAGACCGAATCGCATTTCGATCGGTCTTACCGTACAGCAGAGGCGCCACTTCGATTATGGCATCGAATATTCTGTCAATATCCTCATCTGGTGCAATAAAACGAATGCGCCAGTATGGCAGCATTTTTATCGCTTCAGTTTGAATGCCGGAAGTAAAAATATTTACGGGTTGTTGTGTTGTCATATTACATTTCTCCTGTTTTCCGAGAGTATATAACCACACTACTGACAACGTGCTGTCAGTAGTCCTGTGATAAAATTGACGTGTCAAAAAATGAGAATCACATGCGCAGAACCGATCGTTTATTTGAAATTATCCAGATTCTAAGGAGTGAATCGCGCAGCATAACGGCTGACAAAATTGCTGCGCGTCTAGAGGTATCAGTCAGAACGATTTATCGTGACATACAGACTTTGCAGGCTATGCGTACACCTATCGAAGGTGAAGCAGGGGTTGGTTATATGATGCGTCAGGGTTATGACTTGCCCGCGCTTAATTTCAGTACTGATGAGATTGAAGCGATTGTTGTTGGCCTCAGCCTGGTTTCGCGAACCGGAGACAGAGGACTGCGAAAAGCGGCATTACGCGTTACCACTAAAATTGATAGTGTGAGAAGCAAGTTAGACAGCCTTAGGGTTTCAGACTGGGGTGCCGATACTCCAGAACTGGTTGACCCGGAAATATTACGCAAGGCCATTCGCGAAGAACAGAAGATCAAAATCCATTACCGCGATGAAAATAATCTTGAGACCAGAAGATGTATTTTACCCATAGGCATTATCTACTATATACAATCCATCGTACTGATTGCCTGGTGTGAATTACGAGGAGATTTCAGACACTTTCGTGTTGATCGAATGCTGGAATGTCAATCACAGAGTGAATATTTTACCGGCAAAGGTAAGCGCTTACGCGAGGACTGGGAAATATTACAGGTCGAGACCCAATAGTCCTGGAAAAACTTGAATCTCAATCCTTATGATGCGGATCAGTTAATTGATCTGACAGACTATCTGGCAGTAAACGAAATATCTTCAAAGCAAAAGCCACAATCAACAACGAGATAGCAACGCCACCCAGGCCTAGCATGATTTCCCACTGGCTCGGACTGTAACTGGCTATTACACCATCAGAGAAGGTAGAAGTCGCTTCGTAACCCGGTACCAGTGTCATTGGGAAGACCTGGCCAGCTATAAGGATGATATACAGTTGAACCATACCACCAAAAATAACCAGAGCAGAGGCCAGGGCAATAAAGTTTCGATTGTTTGAAAATTTAGGACTATAAACCAGCACCAGTGGCGCAATTGATCCAATAATTATTTGTCCGATCCAGAATAACTGAGTGTAAATGCCACCATCTCTGAGGATAAAGGCTTCGACGCCGTGATGTTCTGTGGCATACAGACTTTGCATATGGAAGATTAAAGTCATAAACAGGGTCGCAGCGATAAATATACCCAGCAGGTTTTTCAAACGCGTAATGATGGCATTACCTAATTCACGACCTGTCCAGTTGTAGCTGGCCATCAGCACGAGTAGATAAATTGCCAACCCGAAAGAAAAAGACATGATGATAAACATTGGCGCCATAATTGCCGCATCATAAGCCTGTCTGGCTACCAGGAAACCAAATATGCTGCCGGTACCGGCCGTCAGGGTCAGCCGCCAGATAAAGGCAGCTATTCCAGCGATACGCTTGAATTTAGCGACTTGCCAGTCCAGCATGGTCCACAGGTAGATGCCGACTACGCCAAAGAAGCCGGTGTAGAGGATTATGTTCCAGGCGAAGATTGATTTAAAATTATAGTAAGTGATTGCAATGATCAAACGATCAGGGCGACCTAAATCTAACAACAATACTGCCAGTCCACCCGCTAATAAACCCAGAGCTAGCACGGCGGACAGTCTGGCGAGTGGTTGATAGAACTGTTGATTGAAAGCTGAAGCAATCGAAGCGACGTTCAAGGCACCAGAAGCTGCGACGATCAAAAAAATCGCAAATACATGCGGCATACCCCAGACTACCTGGTTGGTCATGCCAGTGATGTGGTGGCCTTCGTGTTCCATGGTGATGAAAGCGATAAAGCCGAGCAATATAAAGAAACCCAGCCCAGCTAATATGACAAGGAACCCTTTCGAATTTCCATCAATAGTCGTATAACGCAGATTTTTCATGAATTACAGCCCCTGGTAGCGTACGCCGGTATTCAATCCAAGCTCAGCACGGAGTTGACGGCCACCATGTTTCTTTAAATCCTGCGAGATAATACTGTTCGGATCATTCAGATCCCCAAAGGTCATCGCACCGTGACTACAAGCTTCGACACAAGCTGTCGTACCATCACCACGATCTACCTTATGCATGCACAAAGTGCAGGATTCGACGGTGCCTTTGCCACGAGGTGCGTGGGGCAGTTGGTCGGTTAAAACTTCGTGAATGAAACTTCTGGCTTTATAAGGACAGGCCATCATGCAATAACGACAGCCAATACAAATGTGCTTATCGACCAGTACTATGCCGTCTTCGCGTTTGAAAGATGCACCAGTGGGACAGACATCGACACAAGGTGGATTTTCACAATGTTGGCACATCATTGGCATAGTGATCTGATGTCCCGTCGATTTATTCTTCAGCGTGACTTTACGAATCCACTGGGCATCCGTTTTCTCACCATGAATTGAGCGCAAACCGTGTTCTGTGTTACAGGCAGTAACACAATCATTGCAGCCATCTGCACACTTGCGTGTGTCGATCAGTAATCCCCAGCGATTTTTATTACTCACTGGATCATCAACAGGTTTGGCCTGTGTCGTTTGTAAAAATATACCAGGTGCTATGGTCAGACCAGCAAAAGCTACAGTTGATCTTTTGAGAAAATTGCGACGATATACATCGATATGATTCATATTAATTCGCCCCCTCGTTCAAACCATTACGCTTAGCGTGCAACAAATAGGCATAAGGTGCTGTTATGTTCAAATGTGGGTTGCTTACATTCAGACCCAGTAAATCGATAGCAGGTAACCCGGAAAAAGCTTCCACAGGACGATCTGCGTGGCATTCAAAGCAATCTAGTGTGACAGCTGCTGCAGAATGACAGCTGGCGCAGAAATGCTGGCTATCCTGATCTGAAATGCGTGCAATTTTTCCATCTTTTCCCGGTGTTGCATGGCAGTTAATACATTCAACCAGGCTGGCATCTTTGCTGCGAATTCCCTGATACATGGTTTGGTCGCGTTTGTGAAGTAACAGTTCCATGTGATTTGTACGCATCTCAGAGACCGGGCGTATACATTCTTCACCTTTCGGAGTGGGCACGATACTGCCATTTGCATCACGGCTTGGACCACTAAAGCTCTGATTTTCCTGAGCAATAGTCTGACCCGATAATGACCAGAGCAATATAACCGACATCGCTAACAGTTGGGAAAATAGTTGACGGGTTTGCACTAGATCAATCTCCAATCGGTTATCTCGTTGACCGGGTACTAGGATGTACCCATCGCCATGTCGATGTAACCGGACGGACAAACATCAGCACAGATATGACATCCAATACATTTGCTGTAGTCAGTATCGACATAACGGCCCAAAGTTTTCTGGTCTTTCTTAACGCGGAAGATCGCATCTTGCGGGCAATAAATAACACAGTTATCACACTCAAAACACATACCGCAGCTCATGCAGCGACCGGCTTCTTCGACTGCCTTTTCTTCGCTTAGAGGTACCAGGCGATCTTCGAAGTGACCGAGTACTTCATCTGAGTCCGGAACATTCTCCTCGCGTAGAATTCGAGGTGTATATGAAAAATGTCCCAGGAATAAACGATCACTGGAGATGATTTCGTGAGCAGAGCGATCTTCATAGTTATGTATGGCAAAAGCCTCATCGTCTGTTCCACGTTCATCATTAGCATGAGTATATTTCTCTGGCTCAAGACCTGATTCAACCAGTTTATTGAGCAGGTCGAAATGATGAACATCAACTTTGGGACGTTTTGCCAGTTCAGCTGATTTCAGGTAAGCGTCCACGGTTTCGGCACAAACTGAAGCCTGGCCTATCGCAGTAGTCAGCAGGTGGGGGCGGATGATATCGCCAGCGACGAAGTGACCTTCTTTATCAGGAACGCGGTAAAAGGCATCTGCATCGATAAGACCACGTCCATTATTGAGTTCTTCCAGACCTTCCAGGTCTCCAGATTGTCCGATAGCTGAAACGATTAGATCAGCTTCAATTTCGTATTCGCTACCTTCAACTGGTGTAGGGCGACCATCGATCATTTCGCATTTTGCCATCTTGAGTGCAATGGCACGGCCTTCATCATTGACGATGACTTCAATTGGCATAACGCCGGTTTGAATATCGACACCTTCGCGAATTGCATCGTGGACTTCGTGTTCTGCAGCTGTCATATCAGATTGCTCGAACAATGATGTTAGTGTCACCGTCGCACCATCTCTGGCCGCAGCATAAGCTGAATCGTGTGCAACATATCCACCGATGACATGTTCAGGTAATTGATTTTCGGGCAAAGTATCAATTTTGCCTAAACGACGCGCAACGGATACTACGTCGATAGATGTATCACCACCACCAACGCAGACAACTTTTTCGGCGGTAACATGCATATCACCTTTGTTGAAAGATTCGAGGAAAGCGACACCTGAAACGCAGTTAGGTGCATCGGCATTTGGAACGGGCAAGCCACGACCAGATTTACAGCCGATTGCCCAGATAATGGCATCGTAATCTTTTTCCAGATCAGTAATCTGTACATCTTTTCCGATACGAGTATTGAGTTTTACATCGATTCCATCCATATCCAGAATCCGCTGAATTTCATGGTTGAGAAATTCGCGCGGTGTACGATAACCCGGGATGCCATATTTAAACATGCCACCCAGCTCGGAGTGATCATCAAAAACCGTGCTAGCGTGGCCTTTACGACGCAATTGATAAGCCGCTGATAAACCAGCAGGACCACCGCCGACAATGGCAATTTTCTTGCCGGACATAACTGCACTGTTATCGAAAGCAAAACCTTTGGTCTTGGCCGTATCACCTATATATTGTTCAACAGCATTGATGCCAACAAAATCTTCAACGTTATTTCGGTTACAGCCATCCTGGCAAGGAGCAGGACAAACTCGACCCATCATAGAAGGAAAAGGGTTGGCATCAGTGGAACGCAGGAAAGCATATTCCTGCATACTCATGTCTTCTTTCTGGGGCAACTCGATACCGCGAACTATGTCTAACCAGCCGCGAATGTCTTCGCCGGAAGGGCAGCTACCCTGACAGGGTGGAGTACGGTGCACGTAAGTTGGACATTTGTGAGAGGTATCCTCGTTAAAGATATCTTCATCAAATGAATCCCACTTATCATCGCCTTCTTCATACTTTCTGAAGGTCAGATTGGTTTTCACATCTTTACTAGTCGTTGCCATTTTTTGCTCCTTCGACCCCTGATTCAAATTGAGGGTCTTTGTCCGGAAAATATAAAGTTAAAAAATCTTTGGTATGAAGAACCATTTATGCAGCTTCTTCCTCATCTTCGTCATCCTCGGTCTTTTGACCGGTCAGGATCAGTGCACTACTGACCAGTTGATGTACGCAGACAATCATGTCCATGCCCATACCGTAGATGGGCAGAACTTTACTAAATTGAGATTTGCAAATGGCGCAAATTGCAGCCATATGCGTAACGCCTTCTTCTTCGACTACATTGGTCAAAGCAGTCATTCTCGGCAATGCGCCTTTGACTCGTATGTCTATCAAGTCGTCTGTAAGCAATCCACCACCGCCACCGCAGCAATAGGTACCTTCATTGATGGTTTCCGGTGCCATATCGACAAAGTTGTTACAAACTGTCTTGATGATGTCACGCGGAATTGTGAATTGTCCGCCTGGTTTGTCACCCATTCTTGAAGCACGTGCGACGTTACAGGAATCGTGGAAAGTCAAGGTCATCCAGTCATTTTGAGATGGATCGAAATTAAGTTTATCTCGCTGAATTAAGTCGTGGGTAAATTCACAGATGTGCTGAGGAATAGGATAGTTTTGATCGAGAAAATCAAAAGGCCCGGCCAGTGTGTTTAAAAAACTGTATGCAACACGCCAGGCATGACCACACTCACCAAAAACGATACGTTTGACGCCAAGGTCAATCGCTGCTTCGCGAATGCGTAAAGAAATCTTGCGCATGTTGTCATAATTGCCGATGAACAGGCCAAAGTTGGCCGCTTCAGATGCCTTTGAGCTCAGGGTCCAGCTAATACCGGATTCATGGAAGACTTTAGCATAGCCCATCAAACCATCAACATGTGGCTCTGCGAAAAAGTCTGCAGAAGGGGTGATCAGTAAAATATCACAGCCTTTACGATCCAGTGGAAGCTCAACCTTGACACCGGTTTCATCTTCGATATCTTCTTCAAGACCTTCCAGCGTATCCGCCAGGGCGGGTTCTGGCAGGCCGAGGTTATTACCAATCTTGTAAACCTTGCCAATGATTTCGTTGCTGTATTTCATGCCCAGACCAACCTGAGCCATGATATCGCGGGCCGCCATAGTGATTTCTGCCGTGTCTATACCGTAAGGGCAGTAAACTGAGCAGCGGCGACATTCTGAACATTGATGAAAATAGTTGTACCAGTCATCCAATACTTGCTTGTTCATTTCCTGGCCACCGATTAACCAGTCAAGACCAAGTTTGCTTAAAAATTTTCCAGCCGGAGTGTGATACTTTCGATAAACGCTGCGGAACAAATCCTGACGAGCAACCGGCATGTTCTTCGGGTCGCTTGAACCAAGATAATAGTGGCACTTATCGGTACAGGCGCCACATTTTACGCAGGAATCAAGAAAGACACGCAAACCGCGATTTTTTTCAACGGCGACACCCATTGCGTCGATGGCTTTCCGCTCCCAGTTATCAACCAGCTCACCTGGGAAACCTAATGCTTTCTGATGGTCTTCTTTCGCAATAAAAGGGCCGTTACTTTCCATGACGCCCTGTTGCAGTCCTGGAACATGAATGTTCTTGAATACCTCAGGTTTTTCGTAAGTTGCCATAATTTCTACTCAGCCAAATTACTTATTATTAGCTTCAAGTTTTGCTGCCCATTTGGACAGATGCCGCTGTTCTCTGGGGTTATCAACCTGATTTCGAGTTGGACTAAAAAACACACCAGGAGCATGGAGCAACTTGCTAAAAGGGAATATCAGCATAAGCAGGGCTACCAGTAGCAGATGCACTACCAGCGGAAAGTTAAGTGGTAAGCCATTCAGATTAAAGACCATAATGCCTGTGAAAAACTGTTGAATTGCAATGATATCTGGGCGAATTAATAGCTGCATCATCAGACCGCTAAAGCCGATGAAAAACAGCATAATCAACATCAGGTAATCAGAAGGAGATGAAATGTAGCGTACACGATCAACCACGATACGACGGACAAATAATCCAATCAATCCAATGACCATGGTGTAGGCGGCGTACTTTCCAAAAGGCTGGATGATGTTGACCCAAAACCAGGGCTCTTGCTGAAAATAACGAACATGGCGCATCAGTACCAGTGCCAGTGATACATGAAACATCCAACCAAATAACCAGATCCATTTATTTGATTTGAACAGGCTCTCGAAGATGATTACTTCTTTTGCCATACGATAAACTACGCCAAGTTTTGTAATAGGGGCAGGGGTGGTCGGGATTTTTAAAGGTGCTTCGGTAACCCAGTATTGACGGATTTTGAAACCTAAACCGAAAACTAACACCAGTGTTGCGATCCAGAATAAAATGGCAAAAAAGGTACTCATTAAACCAATGATCTCTAAGAAGTGAAGTGTAAAAGAAACTTGTGAATAAGCTAACCTATTCAGAAGTTGATTTTAGGAACAGTTTCATTGCTGACCATTACGATCAGCAATGAAAATCTGGTGTAAAGCTTAAACGCAGCCTGTTGGCTTTGGCAAACCAGCATACTTACAGGCCTGTTTGGCAGGACCATAGGGGAATAACTCATAAAGGTATTTTGAATTACCTTTTGACTTGCCCAGTTTCTTGCCGATTGCTTTGGTCAGTACACGAACTGCTGGCGCAATCTGGTACTCTTCGTAGTACTCACGCAGGAAGTCGATAACTTCCCAGTGATCTTCGCCGAGTTCAGCATCATCTGAAGCTGCAAGTGCTACTGCAATTTCCTTGGTCCAGTCACTTAAGGTTTGAAGATAACCTTCTTCATCTACTTCTATACTTTGTCCGCCTACTTCTAGAGCCATTTTCTTTCTCCGGTATATGCTTAATTAAAAGCCTAAATTAATAAAAAACCACACATATAATAATAAGTTACAACCAATTCTGAACGCGATCATTGTCAGCTGCAAGTTGAACAAATCCTGCATAATCAATGACATTGATCCCTTCTAAAACTTTATCTGATGCCAGGCCACGCGCAGCCAGGTCATTACCTAAAACTGCGAATTTGATACCTGAATTTATCGCTTCAGAAATAAGATTTGATGCAGAAGTATTCCGCAATGCTCCGGCTACACCGTCTTCAATGAGCAGAACTGTGCTGTCATCCTTCGCCATGGATAAACAGCTATCCAGGGAATTGCGTTCGAAAGGTGACTTGTTTACTGTATGTAAGGTTGCCATATGTTTAAACCTCTAAAAATTGAGCAGAACATCTGCAGTATCGATGAGCTCGGCGATCTGATCACGAGAAACCAGATTCATGGAACTCTTTTCAGCCCAATCATCATCTTCGTCTTCGTACACCAGTGCCTGCAGGTCATCCATTGTTAGACCGCGATCTGTCAAAGATTGTTCATCAACATAAATTTGATTGACATCGTAATCACCCAGAGCGCCAAAAGTCTTAGAAAAGTTTTTCATGCCAATGGCATCAGTAGATTGACCTTTTGTGAGTTGGTAAACGCCATCGTCAACAAATATCAGTTTGACTTCCTGTTCGAAAGCCGCACCAATTAAGACTACTTCCAGTGATTCCAGCGCGTAAACAGTGCCATAAGGGGCTTTACGGTTGATATATACAAATGATTTTGAATCTGACATGTTATCTCCTAATCACCAAAAACCAGCAGGCGATCAGCCTGGATGCCAGCTTCGATCAATTGACCTAAACCAGAAATATGAAAACCCTCAGCGATGTTTGCTGAACCTTTACCATGACGTTTGGACTCATCTTCGTCCATAATGCCGCGACGTTGGGCCGCAGCGACACAAACGACCATATCGAGGTTGTGTTTTACCGCCAGTTCAGACCATATTTGCTGAAGATTGCGATCATCTTGTGGTGGTACGCCGTACATGGTTGCGTTGTTAACACCATCGTGATAGAAGAACACACGAAAAATCTCATGCCCGGCATCTAATGCCGCTTTAGTAAACTGATAAGCAGTATCAGACGCCTGGTGTGTGAACGGCCCTTCGTTAATTTGAATTGCAAATTTCATAGTTACAAAACCGCCTAGAAACGAATATGAGCTGAAGCGTTCAGGCTGTTACGAGCACCACGCCAGTTATCGATGTGGAACTTGGTGAACGGCAATCCAGTCAGGTCGAAGAAACGAGTCCAGCCAATACGCTCAACCCAGTCGCTGATGCGTTCCCAATCCTTTGCATCTTCTTTATAAGTTTTAAGAATCTTTTTAACAACCGCTGTGGCTTCAGGCCAACGAGGAGGATTATTAGGGATCCCAGCAGCAACCAATTTCTGAAAAGTTGGTTTGCCACGAGCATTTGAATGATTACCACCCACCCAAATTGCAAGCTTGGAATGCTCAGCATCATTGATTTGCATTGGAGGACAAGGTGGGAAACAGGCGCCACAACATATGCATTTTTTCTCATCAACTTCCAGGGAAGGTTTGCCATCAACCATGGCCGGTCGTATGGCAGCAACAGGGCAACGCGCAACAACTGTTGGACGCTCACAGGCGTTAGCGACCAGATCGTGATTTATCTTTGGTGGTTTGGTGTGCTGAACGTTAATGGCAATGTCGCCCTGACCACCACAATTGATCTGACAGCATGAAGTAGTCATGTGCACACGATTGGGCATGTTCCAATTTTTGAATTCATCGATCAGTTCATCCATCATCGCTTTAACTACGCCAGATGCATCAGTACCCGGGATGTCGCAATGCAACCAGCCCTGAGTATGTGACAGAACAGTAACAGAGTTACGAGTACCACCAACGATAAATCCAGCATCTTCAATTGCTTTGATCAATGGCTCAACTTTAGCCTCATCAGCGATCATATATTCAACATTAGAACGCATGGTGAAGTGGATCGCGCCATCAGCGTAATCGTCACCAATATCACAAAGTTTACGCAGAGAGAAAACATCAAGAATACGCTGGGTAGCACACTTAACAGTATAAATTGCGTCGCCATCATGAGATACGTGCTTTAAAACACCGGGCTTGATATCTTCGTGGTATGACCAATTGCCATACTGTTTACGCATCATCGGATGCATAAACTGAAATCCGTCGGGTACACCAGATTCAATTGGTCTGCGTGGAGTTTCAGCCATGTTGCTTCTCCTAAATTAGCTTAAATATATTGGAAAATTGATTGGTAAGCAGTAGATGTCAACCATCTACTGCTAATAGGTTGTTCGGTCAGGCGCTGGCTTCAGCTTTTGCTTCAAACCACTTTTCTGCTTCTTCTTCCCAGGTATCCAAACGGACGTAGGAACTTTGACGTGGATTGTTTAGCATGTTCGGATCAACAGGAACGCCGATACCTTCGAGGAAATTGGCGAGGCCGATACGCTCGATCATCTCACCGCAACGCTCGTGTTCAAGTGCATTTTCAGCCCAGAAATCAATGACTTCTTCAGCCAGTTCAGTAATGGTTTCCCAGTCCTCTTCCGATTCAAGCTTTTGAAAAGGAACGATTACTGTTCCCATCAGATCTCCAATTTTCAAAGTACGTTTGCCACCAATACAGATCGTTGCACCTTTATCATCTCCCGGAGATAGCGCTTTAGGCATGACATTCAGGCAGTGCATACAACGAACACAGTTTTTGTTTTCAATCTGAAAAGTATCGTCGTCACCTATCGAGATGGCGTTGGTTGGGCAACGTGAGATAACATTTTCCTGGATGTATTCTCTGCCTTTAGTCTCCAGATAACCCTTGAATGCTTCCTGGTCGACTTTCATGTCATCACGCCAGGTGCCGATTACTGCAAAATCAGAACGTTCGATCGCGTTCTGGCAATCGTTACCACAGCCAGAGATTTTGAATTTGAATTTGTATGGCAGAGCAGGACGGTGAACGTCATCGGTAAAGTTGTTAGTCAGAATACGATGGGCTTTTTGCTCGTCAACGCAGGATTGTTCGCAACGTGAAGCACCTACACAGGAGATTGTGGTGCGCACGTCAGGTCCCGCGCCACCCAGATCAAAACCATATTCGTTTACTTCATCAAAGAACTTCTGGGTATTTGCAGTGGTTGCTCCGATGAACATGATGTTGCCGGTTTGACCGTGAAATGTGACCAGTCCAGAACCGTGCTTTTCCCAGCTATCGGCGAGTTTACGTAACACGTCGGTTGAATAATGATTACCTGCAGGTGGTTGAATACGCAGTGTGTGGAATTCTTTAGACTCAGGGAATGCTTCGGCAACTTCTGAAAATCGTGGGATGATACCAGCGCCATAACCAAATACGGAAACCGTTCCGCCTTTCCAGTAACCCTTGCGCGTTTCGTAAGAATGTTCGAGTTGACCTAACAGGCTGTTCGCCACACCATTGAGTCTGGCATCTGGGTGGTCGTCACGTAAACGTTTGATTCCAGATATGAAAGAAGGCCAGGGGCCATTCTCAAGTTCGTCGAGCATTGGGGTATCATGATGTGCCATTGCTTTAGTCTCCTCAGAGTTAAGACTTTAGTTATGTTACTTTCCTGTAAACCAATTGCAGGATTTAGTAGGTATTTTAGACCCGGACTGGTAGAAATTCCACTTACCTGATGGGGGGTCATTGAATTTTGGGGTTACCCCCATGGGGATATACAAAAATCTAATCGGAGGAATACAGAAGTTTTACCGAATCAATTCCAGGATTATGGCACTATTCACATCCTATGTCTTATTTTGAACTTGAAAATGATTCTGATTTCAACCGCTGGACGGAAAATAAAAAACGGTTATATGATTTCGAATACCTCGATCAATTGCATCAGGGCGTAGAAATTAATAGCCCTGATATGAAGGGTTCGGCAGCTTGGAAGACAATGTTTGATCAGATATCACGGTTTAACTTTTCAATCTACAGGCTAGCGCTGGAAATTCCCTTTAAAAAAGAACAGATAAACCAGTTAGGCTTGTCTTTTGGATTAATTCAAACTGATGCTAATCTTTGCGCAGATGAAGATAGCCTCAGTAAGATATCTGTGACCGAACAAAAAGATGCTAAAAAATACATTCCCTATACGAATAAAAAATTGGGATGGCATACCGACGGTTATTACAATCCATATCATCAACGGGTCCAGGCTTTTATACTACATTGTCAGCAGTCGGCAGCTAGTGGTGGCAGCAACTGCTTGCTAGACCCTGATATAGCTTATATTCATTTACGGCAGCACAATCCTGATTTTATTCAAGCTTTATCACGAGCAGATGTAATGTGTATTCCGGAGAATGTTCAGAATAATGCCGTGCTAAGACCAAAAACCTGCAGCGCAGTGTTTAGCATTGAGCAAGATACCCATGCGTTGAATATGAGATATAGTGAAAGAAAATTTAATATTATCTGGCACCAGGATCCATTAACACAGGATGCTCTGAGCTGTTTGAATGAATTCCTGGATTCAGATAGCCCGTATATCATAAAGCGTCGACTAAATGCTGGTGAAGGTATTATCTGTAATAATGTACTACATAAGCGAAGTAGTTTTACGGATGACCTGGAACAACCTCGAATATTTTATCGAGCAAGATATTACAATCGGATTCAACAACTAGGTTTAAGGTAAAAAGTGCCATGCTTTGGTTAAGTGAAGTGTTATTGCAGCATCCTGATATTGAGACTTTTGAAGAACTCAAAAAAGTGGTGTCAGAAAAAGGTAAACAGGGCGAAATTTTTTTCCGCATGGATATCAAACCGCCATATTTTGACACGCCTGCAGAATGGGAAGACCAGCTTGAGGCTGCGTTTACCGCGATAAGATAATGTACTGGCAAGATGAAAAAGACGGCCAGCAATCTTTTCAGGTACCTGAAAATGTGGTCGATTTATTATTTCGTCTGGATTGCAAACATTTGCCGCTTGATCATGGTTATGCCCTGTCACAGGCGGTACAACAGGAAATTCCCTGGATTTCAAGCGAACCTCAGGCTGGAATCCATCAAATTCATGTGGCCGAATCTGCTCACGGCTGGATGAGGCCTGATGACCCTGATAAAGATTTACTCTGGTTACCGAAGAGAACGAGGTTAAAAATTCGCCTACCAGCGCATCGTTTGAAAGAAATTGTATCACTGATTGGCAGAACACTCGATGTTGATGGACATCCATTGACTGTTGGTGAGTTCACTACTAAAAAGCTCAGTAAGCTGACTACAATATTTTGTCGTTACATTGATACTGAGGGATTAGAGGATGAAGTCCAGTTTTTAAAAAACATCGCTATGTTATTAAACCGCCAGGGCATCAACATAAAAAAAATGATGAGCGGTAAATTAGCGCGCCATAAAACACCAGATGAAACCATTCTGACCCGAAAATTAATGCTGTCAGATCTTGACGTCAAACAATCAATCCAGCTTCAGGAAGATGGCCTGGGTAACAAAAAATTGCTCGGGTTAGGAATTTTTATGCCCCATAAAGGTATAGACGCCGTGAATAAAGGTTGAGAAGACGGGATTATATGTCTAATGGGGTAAGTGACATTTGCTCCAGGTTATGGGAAGGTAAGCGCCGAAAATTTAATTGAAATTATAATTAATGTTCGTCCAGAAATGGCGAACATTATTTCGGTGCAGGGATGTACCGACCCATTGTTATCAATTTGGGCATTGGCGATAAGCCATTGAAAATGATAAAAAAGAAAAATCGCATTTTTCTTTTTTATGTCCATAACGGGCAGGGAGCCCGTTTATGGACGACAACTAATTAATCAGATCTGAGGTATATATTCATGGCACTTAAGTCAGTCGAAAGAACAGAAAACGGTTACCTGGTAAATATAACCGATTGGAACGAAGAAATAGCGGCCGAATTGTTCTCCGAAGAAGAAATAGATCCAACTCAGGAGCATTGGGATATTGTCAAATATGTTCGTGATGAAACAATGAACGGTGATGAGCCAAACGAACGTAGCATCATGAAAGCGATGGGAAAGCTCTGGGGTCGCAAAGTTAAATCAAAAGAAATGTATGAAATGTTTCCCGGTATGCCGTCAAAGCAAGGTCTGAAGATCGGTGGTTGCCCTCAAAGTACGCGTAAAGGAGGGTACTAATACCTTCATTCTTACCTATCACCATCGGTATAGTGACTAAACTGGTAGTCTGGTCTATATTCATCTAATCAATTTTAGTTGTACACAAAGGTACAGAGGAACAAGTTATGAGTGATAAAGCAGCAAGAATTGCAGAATTAATTGCGATGCAGAAAAAATTCATTGCATATGAGCATAAAAATGGCGTGGAAATGAAAGATTACTTCGCTCCAGAAGCAGGCCATGAGCTTGATGGATACCGTCAGGAATTCATGGACAAGGCAATGGAGCTTGTAGATATAGCCCATGCTGAGAAGGGTTCTCATCGATAGGTAATTATAGGATAAACAAAAAAGCCGCTCCTGTAGCGGCTTTTTTTATGCCAAAACAATATTACCAGAAATCTCTACTCACCAAGAATTATGGATATGTAGCGATGGTAATAAGTAAACCGGGATAGTAAATAGAGATTTACGCGCACCGAAGCAGACGTTAATATTAAGTGGCTAGAACGAAAATAAAAAATCACTAAACCTTTAAAGAGGAAGATATGGAATGTATCGCTTACAAAGACGGCTACAAATATCAGCTTTATGAAGAATATTCGGTCACAATACCAGTGAAGCCAACTGCCGATATTGAAACTGCTTATATAAATTTAGCTCTTGATGGTTCATTGGTTATAAAGCAGGGTTATGCCTGGGATGGGCCTTCAGGACCAACTATAGATACTAAGGACTTTATGCGTGGTTCTTTAGTCCACGATGCTCTGTATCAACTGATGAGAGGGGGATTTCTTGAAAAATCTGTATACAGAGAGCAAGCAGATAAACTCCTCAGAGAAATGTGTAAAGAGGACGGAATGTTTCCTCTCAGAGCTTGGTGGGTTTATATTGGTGTCAGCATGGGCGGGGATGGAGCAGCAGACAAAAAAAACCTGAAAGATATTATTAAAGCACCAAAATCCTGTCGTTGAGAAGCTTAATCTGGTTGTTTTCATATGAGTTGATGACCGCTCAGATTATGCAGCCTTGCTAGTACTCCAACAACATTGTATTGATGGAGTACTAGCAATGTTGAGCAAAAGTATGCAGGCATATCTGCCAAATTTATTGATATTGAGCTCAAAAGGCTGGGCATGATGATCGGAAGGTAGGTGGGTTTTTGTGGTTTCTAATCAATTGTGCTTTTAACGCGGAAGATCGGGCTGCCTGTTCTCTACACACAATATTTGGCGCATCTGTTCGAAACTTGTTTTTATGCTAAATTTGAATCAAAATACAAAGGTCAATAATAATATAGACATCGAACCAATAAGGGGAAATGTATGAAATTACTGCGACATTATTTTATTAGCGATAACTTGGACGACCTCGATAAGATCGGAGAGCAACTGGAAGGGGCTGGTTTATCGACTCCCCAAATCCACGTTCTCACTACACACGATTCTGAGTTAGAACAGCACGAGCATCTACACCGAGTACAGTCTTTCATGAAAAAAGATATCGTCCACTCAGCATTGATCGGCCTGGCAATTGGGGCCGTTGCTAGTCTTTCGGTACTGTTTGTCGCCAACTTTGCTGGCTGGACCGAGACTGCTGCTGGTTGGGTGCCCTTTATTTTTCTTGCGGTTGTTCTGTTAGGATTTTGTACCTGGGAGGGCGGCTTATTTGGAATTCAGAGGCCTAACTCACACTTTGCTCGTTTCGAACAGGCGCTCAAAGATGATAAACACATCTTTTTTGTTGATCTTGTCGCTGATCAGGAGGGGATTCTGACGAAGGTAATGAAGAAGCACCCAAAAGTAGAAGCAGCCGGAACAGAGATAGCAAGGCACAAGTGGATAATAGGGCTTCAGAAAAGTGTACCGCGCTTCTTTAAAGAGACCTGGCCATAAGGTAAGCGGTTCGAAAACGAGGGGGTTTTATATTCTGTGATTGTTAAACATCAATCCAGGCACGCACCAGATTGTTGAACACAGCGCTGACTTTTTTGCTGGCATCACTTTCAGGTTGTTGCAGAAGTAACTCTCTGGCTTCATTTAGTTCAAATAAAATCTCACGTTTCTGCGGATCTCGAATTGTCGATTGTACCCATGTCACGGCAACCAGTCGGATACCGCGAGTTACCGGTGTTACATAATGTCTGCTACTCGACGGATAGAACACTACTGAACCAGCATCGAGTTTTATCCTTTGCTCTCCAAAGCTATCCAGTATCACTAGCTCTCCGCCATCGTAATCATTCTTGTTCGAAAGAAAGATTGTTAATGAAATATCTGATCGGTAGTAATCACCAACCTGGCCCATAACCGGGTCATCGACATGTTCGCCATATCCCATGCCTGGTTCGTATCGGGCATAAAATGGTGCAGAAATTTGTTTTGGCCAGCAACTGGCTCGATAGAGTGGATGGCGCACCAGTCTTCCCATAATCAATTCATTCAGGTGATTGTAATGCTCAGAATTATTATCCATTTCGAGGTTGTTTTTAACCTCTTTAGCCGCCATACCGGTAGAAAGTTTGCCATTGATGAAGGGAGCCTCTGACAGTAATTGATGGATATCTTTCAGAGTTTTGCTCGGGAACAAGTTTTCGATTTTGGTTAGCATTTTGCAGCTGCATGGCGGAGAGTTAACTTGAACGTAAAGATAACAGTGAAATGGTCAGGAGGCTACATCAAACAGATTGTTAAAGAATGAATTTAATCGATTATCAGGACATTTATTTTTGTTCTGTCGTTTCGCAACAATAACCTGAGCGGTAATTCTGAAGCAGACCCTGGAGTCTTAGCCCGTTGGTATTTTTCCATCTTTAAATTGCCTGAAAAAAGCAGATAGATATTTTCAGAATTGATGATTGCAGAACTACTCAGGGTGATGCGCGCG
>Ga0256847_1000469_pt1 | contig 25631 bp, 49 predicted proteins | sample TeddybearmetaG_FD_189099 | JGI IMG/M metagenome (GOLD analysis project Ga0256847, IMG submission 189099) | Hydrothermal vent microbial communities from East Pacific Rise, Pacific Ocean - Teddybear | ecosystem: Environmental > Aquatic > Marine > Hydrothermal vents | place: Pacific Ocean: East... | reverse complement strand
TCAGAAGTCTATTAAGCAGTCAGTCCATAGATTGTTAAGAGATCAGATAAAAGCGCTTCAGCTAGAAAACTTCTTCACTATTACTGAAACAAGCATAAAAGGCATCAACGGATCTGAGTTTATATTTCTAGGTGTTAAGCACAACACTGAAGAGATTAAGTCAACTGAAGGTGTAGACATATGCTGGATAGAAGAAGGCCACAGTCTCACTGAAAACAGTTGGGACATTATCGATCCAACAATAAGAGCAGAAGGCTCAGAGATTTGGATAACATACAACACCAGGTTTAAGTTCGATTACATTCATAAAATGTTTGTAATTGACAAACCGCCTGGTAGTTCATTGGTGATTAAAGTCAATCACGATGACAACCCATACTTCACAGACGTTCTAAAGAAACAAATGAACGAAATGAAGGAAAAAGATATTGAGAAGTATCTGCATATATGGGAAGGCGAGCTAAAGAAGCTGGCTGAGGGTGCGATATTTGGTAAGCAGATTGCGGAAGTAGATAAAACACCAAAGCGCAGACTTTACATCCCTATTCAGAAAACGGCAGAGGTTAAGACATACTCTGATGTTGGTAAGCACGACCCGACAGCTTTCTGGTTTATGCAGAAGGTAGGCAAGGAATACCAGTTTATTGATTACTTTCAAGGAAGACTTGAGGAAGTAGCTTATTACGTCCGAGCTATCAAAAAGCTTGACTATAACTATGGGTCACACTACATGCCTCATGATGCCTTCCACGAAAGGCTAGGTATGGAACGAAACATAGCCCAACAGTTTGAAGATGGCGGTGTAAAGCCAGTCGTTAAGGTAGACCGAATAAAAGAAAAGAACCTCGCTATTCAATTAGCACGGGATGTGTTTCCGAATTGCTGGTTTCATCTTGCAGACGATAAGCATAAGCCTGTTAAAGAATGCGAAGGCTACCTCGATGTAGAAGATGAGGATATGCAGACCAGAGCCAGGCGAATGGATAAAGGTTTCGAAGCGCTCTGCAACTATCGATATAAATATCGTGACGAAGACGACGCATACCAATTAAATCCACACCACGACTGGGCTAGTAATGGCGCGGATGCATTTATGGGTTTTGCCCAAAGTCATAACGTAGAAACAATAACCGGATGGGACAGACCCTTAAACGTACACACTGAGATTATTTGATGGAAGATTTAGAACTAATATCGATCATAGAAAATAAGCTCTCATACGGTGAGGGCGAAGAAGGCGGCCAGCTTACCAATCAAAGACAGGTTATCTTTGACCGTTATATGGGTGAACTGTACGGCAATGAGCAAGAAGGTAGTTCAAAGTTCACTACACGAGAAGTCTTCGAGACTATCGAATGGGCAATGCCTTCTATCATGCGTGTGTTCTCATCAGGCGACCGAGTAGTAGAGTTTGACCCGGTAGATCCACAAGATGAAATGTCAGCTCAGCAAGAGACTGACGCAGTCCAGCATATCTTCAATCAGGATAACAATGGCTTTGTAATACTTCACCAACTAATCAAGTCAGCGCTATTAAACCCCAACAGTTATCTGAAAGTGGTTAGGGATGAGCGCGAAGTAGTCGAGATAGAAAACTACTACAACATGAACGACATCGAACTATCGATGATTGTTAACGATGATGAGGTCGAGGTAGTAGGTTATGACCTGAATGAATATGGTTTGTACGACATAGAAATCAAGCGAACCATGACACGAGGAAAGATTAAAGTAATACCGATTCCAGAGGAAGAAATGGAAATCGATGATAACCACATTGGTTTAAACCTGGACGATTGCGAGTTCACTTGCCATAGAGCTGAAAAGACATTCTCCGACTTAGTTCAGTTAGGGTATAAAGCCGAAGATTTAAGGATGGTGCAAGGTGAGAACAGATACACATCTGAAGAAACCAACCGAAGATTCTACACAGATGAGAACCAACTAACTGAAGACGAAAGCCACGAGGCACTAAGAAAGTTCACAGTTGAAGAATGTATTATGTTGTTGGACTGGGATGATGACGACATAGCCGAACGCCGCAGAGTCATTAAGATCGGCAATAAGATATTCGAGAACGAGCCAACTGACTACATGCCTTACGTATCAGCCGCTACAATCTTGATGCCTCACAAACATATCATGATGTCAGTCGCCGAGTCCGTTATGGATCTGCAAGATTTGAAGACTTACTTCATGCGCCAGCTTATTACCAACATGGGCAAGATGAACAACCCCAGGACGTTGGTGAAGACAGGTGCTAATCTTGATGACGTTCTATCGAATAACAACAACGGCGTTATTAGAATAACAAACGACGGTGACGTGCAAACCGAACCAGTATCCCCGGTCATTGGTCAGGTCATTCCATTACTTGAATTGATCGACATGCAGAAGGAAGGCAGGTCAGGCATTACCCGTAACTCAATGGGTTTGGATGCTGATATATTAGCCAAGTCTACCGAAGGCGCTTTCATGGGCGCTATTGAGAAAGCCGACCAAAGAATAGAGTTTTTAGTCAGGGTACTGGCTGAGACGTGTGTGAAAGATATATTCCTAAAGATTCATCATTTAGAGCTTAAACACGGCGATACTAAATGGATGAAGCTCAACGGACAATGGTCAGAGGTTAACCCAACAGAATGGCGTAAGCGTGAATCCATGACGTGTAATGTCGGTATTGGCTTAAGCTCAAGGCGTCAAAAGATGTCAGCCGCTCAGGTTATCATCATGGAGCAGGACAAACTAATACAGCAGGGAGGTATGGGTACTATGCTAAACCCTCAAAACGTTTACAACGCACGTCGTTTACTCACTGAATCAGTAGGTGAAAAGAACGTGGATAAGTACTTTATGAACCCTGAGAACTCACAACCACAACAACCCCAGCCCCAACAGCCCGATCCGAACATGGTTATGATTGAAGCTAATGCCAAGATTGAACAGGACAAACGTCAGGTTGAGGTCATGAGATTGCAGCAGGACGCGCAGATTAAATCCGCCCAGATGCAATTCGACCAGGCCAAGGCTCAACGTGAAGACTATTTCAAACAGGTTGAGTCAGAGTACAACAGGCAAATAGCCGAAATGAAGGTCAGCATCGAGACCGAAAAGGTTGATAATGCCGCTGGTGCTAAGGCATTAGAAGCACAGATTGACCAGCTTGAAATGCAACTCAAAGATGCCCAGAACGATGAAAAGCTTGCAATGGATCAATACAAAACAGACAAAGACAACCTAACCAAGATTCAACTGAAGGAAATGGACTTAGGTGCGGCAGATGGCGGTGAGTTTATGGCAGCCAGGGATGAAATGAACAACACCATTATGTCGATGAGTCAGATCATATCAGACATGAACCAGCCAAAAGAAATAGTCAGAGATGATAACGGGTCACCTGTTGGAGTACGTAACATTGGAACAGGGGAAGTCAGGACAATAATCAAAGACGCAGAAGGTCTGCCGGTAGGTATTCAATGAAGAAACGTAAACAGAAAAGACCGCCAAAAAAGAGATATTAATGGAGCATAAATTACTTTACCAATTAGTTCACCAAGGAGGCCACCACAATGTTTATTGCGATGGTGAGCTACATATAAAAACAAAAGGGGGTTTTTGTTGGGATGAAAAAGAAACCAAGCCCGCAGTAAATAACGCTATTGCTTTAGCGGAATTTAAAAATAACAATCCATTTTTTACATGCGATTGTCATAAATACGCAGGTCATTCAACATGAACGATAAAGAAATCAAAGCAGCGGAAGCAGATCAGTTATTAAACAATCCTATGTTCATCGATGCGTTCGTGAATGTCAGAGAGAACCTTGTCAGTCAGATTGAAGACGTAGGATTAGATCAAGAGGCAATGTCTAATCAATTAATGCTCTGTCTCCAATGTTTAAAGCAAGTTAAAAAGATGATAGTAAACGAAGTCAACACAGGCAAGCTTGAACAGGCTAAGCCTGAACTACAAGTTATTTAGTATGAAACAATTCATACACAAATCAGGGATTATAGCCGGGGAAACAATGACGGTTATAGAGCTGATAAATGAGCTTGAAAAGTATGGCAGTGAATTACCTGTTATGGCTACATGGGAAGGAATACACGCTTATATCACCACAAACGATTTTGAAATAGATACTATTCAAAAAGGAAGTGAAGATGAGTGCAAGTGTTTAGTAATAGATGTCGAACACCATTAAACAATCAGGCAAGTATCAGTCGCCCTAAACCCGGCAGGGTGTTGCCTTTATAAGCCGGGTGCCAATCAAACAATCAAGTACCAGAAATACTGGTACTTGATTTATTGACCAGTGACCAGCCGGGATTTAACCGGCTACTGATTCCAAAAATGTGAATCAGCCCATGAAACGCTGTGCGTATACAGTAAGCCACTGATCAGAATATATTTTAACACAACCGAGAAAACACTATGAGTGAATCCACCCAGAAGGGCGATTCTGTCAAAGTCACGAATGTAGACTCAGCGACAGAAGCCTTATTAGCACGATATGAGACTGAAGAAGCTGAGCAAATTACGGAGGAAACTCCCGACAATTCAACGGAAGTTGATACACAGGAAGACCAGGACGAGGTTACGGAACAACTGGACAAGGATGCCAAAGAAGTAGAATCAGAAGAAACCGACGCTATTGATTCGGAGCAATCCGAAGACGAACAGGCAGAAGATTCTTTTCACACGGTTAGCGAGTTGGCAGAAGCTGTTGGAATGAAGGTCGAAGACTTTCTAGACAACATCAAGATGACTTCAAAGGTTAACGGTGAGGACACGGAATTATCTCTGGCCGAGTTCAAAAAAGGCTACCAATTAGAAGCTGATTACACGCGCAAGAATACTGCCTTAATCGAAGACAAACGAGTTTTTGACGAACAGCAGGTTAAAGCGCAGACCGAACTAAGCACTGAATTAGAAAAAGCTGGTATGGCTTTCAGATACGCTCAAGAACAGATAACGCATGAATTCCATGCTATTAACTGGACTGAGTTACAAAAGTCTGATCCCAGTCAATATCTAATTAAGCGTCAAGAGTTCGGTGAGCGACAGGCACGAATGGATCAAGCGATAAACACCGCTAGCCAGCAAGCCCAGGAACTTGTCGATAAACAGAAGACTGAGAAGGAACAGAAAGATACCGAGTTCTTACAAAAGGAACACGAGATGTTGCTTTCTAAAATCCCTGATTGGTCAGACGTTAAAGTACGAGAAGCCGAAAGCAAGCAGGTAAGTGATGTTCTATCAGGTTTTGGATATTCAGCAGAAGAACTTCACAAGGTCAACGATCACCGATTAATACTCATGGCAAAGCAAATCATGTCAGGGGTAAAAGCTGGTAATGATATCGACATTGCGAAGAAGAAACTAAAGAAAGCTCCAAAGCTATTGAAGCCTAATGCACGTCAAAATGTAAATCAGAATGCTAAGCGGCAAAACAGTTTAATGCAGAAGGTCAAAAAGACCGGGAAGCTATCAGATGTCGCGGCAGCATTGGAAGCTCGTATGAGGTAACACAATGGCTCAACCAACAAATACTTTTGACAAATATGATGCGGTAGGTAACCGTGAGGATTTGTCAGACATGATATTCGACGTATCGCCCGAGGAAACTCTGGTATTGAGCGCGATCAAAAAATCCAAAGCAACTAACACGTTGCACGAATGGCAAACAGACGCACTCGCAACAGCAGCAGCTAACGCTTCTATTGAAGGCGATGACGCTACAGGTGATGCAATTACACCGACTGTTCGCCTTAACAACCAGACTCAAATTCTGTCAAAGGAAATCACAATCTCTGGTACTCAAGATCGGGGCATGAATCCAGCCGGTCGTAAGTCTGAAGTGGCTTATCAAACAGCCCGTAGGCTTAAAGAGATTAAGCTTGATGCTGAGTTTGCACTACTGGATAACGGTATTGCACTAGGCAACGCTAAAGTAGCTGGCAACGCAACAACCGCCCGCGAAATGGCGTCATTGTCTACTTATCTCACCGCTAACGTGAGTTTAGGCTCAGGTGGTGCGGTATCTTCTGGTGATGGTTCAGACCTTCTGACAGCAGGTACAGACCGAGCATTTACCGAGGCTCTGTTAACTACAGTCCTTGAGAGTTGCTATACAAACGGTGGTGATCCCAAGATGCTGGTCGTTAGTGCGACTAACAAGGGCGTGACTTCCGGTTTCACTGGTGGCGGTACTCACTTCGTTGATAAAGACGATAAAGAACTGGTTAATGCCGTGGATGTATATGTAGGTGATTTCCATACCCTGCAAGTAACACCATGTCGTTACCTGGTCGGTGATAATGTTTACGCCATCGATCCAGAGTATCTGTCATGCGCAACCCTAAGACCTGTATTCACTAAGGAACTAGGCGCGACTGGTGACAACATCAAACGTCAAATGATCTGGGAGACTACTCTCGAAGTGTGCGCACCAAATGCACACGGAATGATCACTGATACCAACGGTTAATTTTTAACCTCAACCTTTAAAAGCCTGCCTTCGGGTGGGCTTTTTTTATGGGAGTAACAAAAATGCGAGGTAAGCACGAAATAGCTGAAGTTATTCCTTCGGCAGCACGCACAGCAACATTCAATCAAGAGTGTGGTAATTGGCCAGCTAACTACGATGAAGTTGTCGGATATTTAAACGTCACGGCTTCTAGCGGGACTTCCGAGACTCTTGATATCAATTATCAAACATCACCCGATAAAGGTACTACCTGGTACACGCACACCAGCATGACCCAGGCGACCGGGGCGACTACTGAACGGAAGGTATTCACACGTCCAGCAGGTCTCAGAGCGAGATTGCTTTGCACCATAGGGGGAACGTCTCCCTCATTCACATTCACATTTCATTTAGAGGGTAAGAAAGATGGCGACTAAAAAGACAGAGGCTAAAGAAAAGATGGTTGATTGTATTACTGTCAGAAAGATCGGTCTGCCAAATGGCGAAACGTCTGAAGAAAATCAAGAGGTTTCTATCCCTGTTGAAATGGCTAAAAAGCTCCAGGACGTTGGAGCGATTAAGGTCAAGATATGAAACGGATATTAACCAATAATGGGAATACGCAGGAAATATTTCATTATTGCGAGCATGACAATACAGCGGTTATTCAGCGTCGCACAGATATTGATCCATTAACTCGTAGAGTTCAAAGGCTTAGAGAAGCTAAAAAGGGCAAGAATTATGGCTCTCAAGTAATGAACTATGCCGGTTCGGTTGATATGACTCTATTTAGAAAATGGGGTGAGAAGAAATTCATTTCAGCTCAAGAGTTATTCGCTAATACAAAATATCTTACTCAGTATCTTAACGACCCCGACAACGCCAAATTCAAAGCAATTGATGGAAAAATATAATGGCACTAGCTAATTATTCAGATTTGCAAACAGCGATAGCGAACTTTATCAACCGAGATGATTTAGGTACGTATATCCCTGATTTTATAGCGCTGGCTGAGTCCAGGATTGCGACAGACCTAGAAACAAACGAATTGCATACTACGACTACCCTTGCGATATCGTCCGGTAGTGAAGCTTTGCCAGCCAACTTTAAAGGCTTAGTGAGAATAAAACTTAACGGAACTTTCCCGACACTCGATTACATAACACCAGACAGTTTCCATTCTCGTTACGCTTCTAACTTTGCAGGGCGGCCGGTATCTTACACGATTGAAGCGAATACAGTTTATTTCGCTCCTACTCCTGATTCTAGTTACACAGCTACTTACACTTATATTGCGAAGCCAGACTTAGCTACTGACTTGACGAATAGATTGATGACTATTAATCCAAATGTATATTTGTTCGCTTGTTTAATGGAGGCGGCGGATTTTATTGGCGATGATGACGCATATTTTAAATATGAAGGGAAATATGGCAGTGCTATTAATTCATTGAATAGTCAAGACCAGGTAAAGGGCGCGCTCTCTATTCAGTTGTCGGATGTACCATGATTCCATTTGGTGAATTAGCGCCTGATGTTGCGGACTTAAATACGAATGTTTCAAGTCTGGCTCATAACGTCACGCCGGGGGTTAATTCGTATAATCCACAAAAAAGTCTGGCAGCTCAATCAAACGCTTTAACTAATCCTTCGATAGGTGCGGTAACACTCAAAGATTCGACTGGCAATAATTACATTTACGCAGGCGACAAAACTAAACTATATGGAATAGTTGGCGTTACACCGACTGACTATTCTAAGTCCGGAGGATACACAGACAACTCAGAGAGATGGAACTTCATCAATTGGGGTGAAAATGTCATTGCCTCAAAGATGGGTGATACTCCTCAAATACTAGCATTGGGCGGTACTACTTTTGCAGATTTAACAGGAACCCCTCCACAAGGCCGAACGATTACGACTATCAGAGATTTTGTAGTCTTTGGTAATACCTTCGACTCTACTGATGGCAACGTAACCAACCGTGTCAGATGGTCAGGGTTTAACGATGAGACAGCCTGGACAGTAGGCACTAATCAGTCAGACCAGCAAGACATACAAGGCAAAGGCGGCGCTGTTAAGAGAGTTATCGGCGGCGAGTACGGAATAGTATTTCAATCTCGATCTATTCAAAGAATGACTTATGTCGGAACTCCTTTAGTCTTTCAGTTTGATGAAATAGAGCCAAGTCGAGGCACTTCCGCCGCTGGATCAGTTGTTCAATATGGATCTGATATTTACTACCTGGCTCAAGATGGGTTTTATGTATTAAGAAATGGTTCGGTTTCTGACCCTATCGGTATGAATAAAATAGACCGTTGGTTTCTATCTAATGTGAACGATTCATATTTAGATAATATTACCTCTGCTGTTGATCCTGAAAGGGGAATAGTTGTGTGGTCATATCCGTCAATAGCTTCAAGCTCAGGTGTCCCAGATTCTTTAATTAGCTATAACTACAAGTCACAAAGATGGGCTACTTCAAGTATTGATTGTCAAATGGTTCTACAGGGCGCGAGTTCAGCTTATACCCTGGAAGACTTAGACGCATTCGGTAATATGGATACGTTAACCGCTTCCCTGGATAACCCAATATGGCAAGGTGGCTCTTTTAAGTTAGCGGCTTTTAATACAGACAATAAATTAAGTTACTTCACCGGCACGAACTTGGCCGCCGAAATCGAAACAGGCGAGATATCTACCGACAATAGATTGACCAGGCTTACTGAAGTCAGGCCGATAGTTGACGGTACTACGACAGTTAAGGTAGCACACAGAAGCCAATTGAAAAACTCAATGGTTGAAACAGCTTATACCTCTGTAGATTCATCTGGTAAGGCCAATTTTAGAACCAATGCCCGGTACCACAGAATCACTGTAAAAACTTCAGGAGATTTTGAACACGCTATTGGTGTCGAGGTAAAGACTAAAAACAGTGGTAAACGATGAACAATGTCCCGGTCGTTCATTCGAGCGATATTGAACACAGAAGGTTAATCGCTCAGTTAGCCAATCAGTTAATTCCGGTGATAAAAACCGTTACTTTAACTTTAACCAGCACCACAACAACCGTGACCGATGAACAGATGGGTGAGGATAGAACTGTTTTACTCATACCAACCAATTCAAACGCTGCAAGTGAGAATATCCATTTATCCAGTAAATTAAATGGGTCATTTGTATTGACTCATGCAAGCGCTGGAACCACTAGAAATTACGACTACATAATCATAGGATAATTATGATCACACAACCGCAAATGATGAATCAGAACCAGTGGAATCAAACACAAAATAATCCTTATGCGTCGAGCTTAAACCCAGGCCACGACGGTTATGATCCTTCAGGTTATAACAACTATACGAATAGTTTCCAGTCAGGAGGTAACGCTTTTACTGATGCTTACTCACAAGGCGGTCAGTTACCAGGTCAAGGCTATGTCGCGCCTGAGTTTGGTAAGATAAAAGACGCTGGATTGTTTGGAGTCAACCAGGCAGCGAGTCTTTATGGTGATGGTGGGAACACAAGAGACTTCGGCCAGGACTCTCTAAATTCGCAGGACATGATCAGAAACATGGCAGGCGGCTCAAACCCTGTAACTGGTGCAATAAACGCCGTACAAGGCATACAGGACGGTTCAAATTCATTTATGCAGGGTTTTAATGGCAATCCTTATCAATCACAGCTTGCAGACTTCGGAGCACAGCAAAATCAATACTTAGACGGCATGTACGATCAAGGCGCCGATAAGATTCAAGACCGAATGAATTCAATGTTTGGTATGGCCGGCAGAGGTCAATCTGGTGCGCATGCTAAATTAACCGGAGATACTCTACAGAACTTCGGCACTAATCTATACGGCGGTGCTTTCGACTCAATGCAAAACCGTAACCTTTCAGGAATGCAATCAGCCAGTAATTCATTCGATGCCGGTTTAAATAGAAACCTACAAGGCGCCGGTTTACAGTTGAACGCCGCGGGCATGATGCCCGGATTAAATACGGCTCAATACGGCAATGCCGCAATGATGGAAGGTCTCGGAGATAGAATTGATGCTCAGAATTATGACAATTCGAATTCTGGCTGGAACAACTTACAAAACTATTCCAATATTGTCGGTCAATTACAAGGCACTCAACCACCAGACAGACCTAAGTCTTCAAGCTTCGATAAGCTGTTAGGTTTGGGCAGTATTGGTGCGAGTCTTTATTCAGGAGGTTTATTCGGATGAAAGGACTACTAGACAACCCCCAAGCATTATCAATGCTGATTTCCGGTATGGGTCTTTTAGGTTCAAAATACGAAGACCAGGCTGAGAAGTGGAAGCAATACGGCGCTCAAGGTTTATTGCAAGGCGCGCAGTTTAACGCTGATCAAAACCAAATAGCAAAGCAGAACGAGCGATTAGCTTTGCAGGATGACCGACAGTCTGTGATGGATCAGAGAGCGGGAGAATTACACCCTTTGCAGATGCAACAATTGCAAGCTCAAACTAATAAGTTAAATAATCCGCCAGTAAAACCGCCTAATTTCCAAATGGGTGTTATGGGCGCGCCTGACGGTCAGATGCAGAAAATGTTCTATAACCCTCAAGACCCGTTTGGTTCCATGCAAAACGCCGGGTTACCTTATACGCCGAAACCTAACACTTATATTGATATGGTAGGCAATCAAAATCAGTCACAAATTCCAACACAAACGCCCTCTAATAATAACCGTCTTCCAAGTATTAACCCGGTTAAAAATATCCGTAGTTCAAAAGTAGCGGAAGAAACCAAAGCTAAATTATTGCTTAGAGGTCAAACGAAAGTCGATGAAGAGAGAAAAGCGGCCGAAGTCGATAAACAAATGATCAACGATATTGACCGATTTATGTATTTGAACAAAGAAAACTATACCGGCGGTGGTATGGCTATCCCCGGGGCGTCAACAATACGATCAGCATTTGATGAAGGGTTTTCAGAAATGCAATCGTTACAGGATAAAATGACCCCTGCTATGCGCCAAGGAATGCCCGGTGCGGCCTCTGATCGTGACGTTGCTATGTTTAAAAGCGCGACAGTAGGTTCAAGCAAACCTCAAGAATCTAATACCAATGTTGGGTTAGGTTTAAAAGCAGCGAAACAAAACAAAATAGACCGGACGGATTTTCGTCAATGGTATCTTGATCAATTTGGACATTTAAAAGGATCGGAAACCGCCTGGTCAGAATATTTAAACAAAAACGATATATTCGACCATAAAGCCGCAAAAGGTTCATATGGATTAAATGATTCAAGGCTAACATGGGAGCAGTATTTCATTAAAAACATGCCTCAACCAACCGCGCCAAATGATGAAGAAAATAACAATACTTCAGAGTTAGAACGTCTGAAAAGACAATTTAACGATACCTACGGGAATCAGCAATGACACGGGACGAGTTATTAAAATTAACTGACCTGGCATTAAAAAGCGGTGATGTGAATCTCGCTAAGATGACCATGCAACAATTAGAGGGTATGGATACTCAGGCAGTCCCAGAACAGACATTGCCCAGGGCGGCGGGTTTAATGGCTCGTAACGTAGTTCAGGGCGTTGCTGATACTGCTAATATTCTAACCGAACCACTAAGGTACGGTATGAACAAAATCGGCCTGGATGTGCCAATGAGCGTTTCAGGGGCGGCTGATTACTATATGGATAAAGCTGGACTTCCCGAACCGTACACTGACAGTGAGAAAATATCTGGTAAAGCTCAGCAATTCTTATCAGGTGGTGGTGGCTTTGTCGGTACTGGTGGATTGTTATCAAAAGCGCCTCAAGAGATATCTAAGTATTTAGGGAAGTCTTTGACTACTTCGCCAATGTTACAAGGCGTTTCGGCGATGTCATCAGGTGCGGCGGGTGAGCAATCAAAACTACAAGGTGGTGGAGCAACCTCTCAAGTTGTATCCTCATTGTTAGCCGGTATTGCTCCTGCTGGTGTGGCTTCTATGGCTAAAACGGCTAGTAATGTTTTACCAATGAAAGCGAAAAGTCTTTTAAATAATGTCACTGATGAATTAGTGGATAAAGTCATTCAACGGACTGGCGTTCAAACCCAGGGCATTACTCCTAATGCAATGGGCGCGATTAAAGAGAAAGTAACAAAAGCTTTGCAAAATGGTGATGTTGACGAAGCCGGATTAAAACGTCTGGTCGAGTACGAGAAGGTCAACGCAACACCAACTAAAGGTTCTATTACTTTAAACCCAGCAGACATAACACAACAGAAAAACCTGGCCAAAATTGGGATGAATACCAGTGATAAAAACTTACAAAGGCTAGGTAACATCACAAATGAAAATGAAGCTTCACTCTTGCAAGGGCTGGACGATTTAGGTGCCTCACAAGGCTATACAAGAGCCGCAGGCGGCAAGTCAATCACAGGGTTAATACAAACCAAAGACAGCGCATTAAATGCAAAGAAAAACGCATTATATAAAATGGCCGAATCCCAGGAAGGACGAGAAATTCCGCTTGATAGATCATGGTTTGTAACCCGCGCAGATGAATTAATGAGACAGAAAAACAGCAATGCTTTTCTACCACCAGAAGTTAAGACAATGCTGAATGAGGTTTCTTACGGACAAAAATCATTGTTAGGTGAGGCCAGGGAGGTTCCGTTTAATGTGAATACTATTGATACTATGGAAACTGTGTTATCAAATGCCATGACTAATCCCGACGGCAATGTGAGAATGGCGGCAGGTGCGGTAAAGCAGGCACTTGTCGAAACTCCTATGAGAGGAAAGATATCAAAGGGTGCGATGGATTCTTTTAGAGAAGCCAGAAAAGCCAACCGGGAATTAATGGTATGGCGAGAAAGCTCAAAAGGCATTAAGTCAGCAACTGATAAAAAAGGTGTCGATCTGGATAATTTCATGGAAAAGTTTGTATTAAACAAATCCGCCGACACTAAAGATGTTTCGAAACTTGCGAATGAAATCAAAAAAGACCCTGAAGTTATGCAGACTGTTCGCAATCAAATAATGGGTTTTATTAAAGACAAAGCATTGAATCAAAGAGGCGGCGATACCGCTAAATTAAGCAGTGCTGGATTACATAGAGCCATTAAAGATATTGGCGATAATAAGTTAAAACTATTCTTTACAAAGTCTGAAATCGATCAGCTTAAAACAATTAGAAATGTCTCTAATTACGAACAGTTTCAACCAACAGCCAGCGCGGTAAATAATTCAAATTCAGGAACTACCGTTATGGGTGGGTTGTTGAATCTAGGGAAAAGCGCGCCGTTTATCAAACCTATGATTACCGATCCATTAAGCTCAATGGCTGACAGTAGAGCAGCTAAACAAATAATGAACCCAGGCTTGTTGTTGAACCAAAACAAATTAAATACCCCTTACGGGATGCCTTTATTGTATGGATCAGGAGGATATCTTCTGGATCCAGATAGCGATAGGAATCGACAATAACCAGCCTAGCATAATCGGGTCTATACCGATTGCGAGAATAATAGAGTCCGTAAAAGCTATTAATTCATCCATCATTTAATAATAGCACAAACTTTTTAACCCGTGTAGAGCGGGTTTTTTATTGCACGAGAGAAAATTATGCCCGTAAAAGATTGGTCTACCACAGCATCATCGAATACCACGGAGTTCCCAGAATTACAATTGCCTTCGACGGTTAACAACGGAATGAGAACAGTCCAGGCCGATCTAAGATCAGTATTCGACGATCTACAATGGTTCGACGCCGGACATTCACCAGCACATGCAAGTTCAACGACTTTCACAGTTGCGACTGATTTAACCGGAACTTATGACGTTGGCCGCAGGTTAAAAATAACTGATGCAACCACTATATACGCCACTATCACGGCTTCAACTTATTCAGCGCCTGACACTACAGTTACAGTAGTAACGGACACTGGAAGCCTCTCAGCCAGCCTGACAACGGTTGCATTAGGTGTATTGAGTGGGACGAATCAATCTATGCCTGCTGGAACGCTACCAGGCAATGTAACAATAAACAACTCAGCAGCAGCAACCGTGGTGACTTTAAACGCTGATACTGGAAATGATACCGCAATAAGGTTTGAAGAAAATAGCGTATTACGTGGGTTTGCTATTTATGACGAATCAGCAGATGAATTTAATCTAAGGAAATACGATACAAACGGCACAACAATAAAAGCTAATTTAACGCTTAAAAATACCGGCGATGTTGATGTCACTACCGGGACTTTAAAACAAGGCGGAAAAGAAGCGCTGATTAACAATGGTAATGCTTATCATGGTAGGGGAAATAGCGCTGGCACAACAATTTCAGGAAATAGCGGATTTACCATTCCTTCCCATGCAACCACAGGGCGGTACAATATTACACATAATTTAAATACCACCGCTTACAGCGTCTTTGCTACATCAGCAACAGGTTCAGCAACGTTAATTGCTTCGGGGCAATCAAACGGGGTAAATGGTATGTCAATATATTTAAAAAGTGACGCTGGAACATTAACAGATGGTGATTTTAATTTTTGGTTAATACCTGATTAACACTGAATCCAGTTAACATGTTTTTTATTATCACTATCTGATTCACCACGCAGCCATTTAATAAAATGTTGGAATTCATGCCTAGTCCAGTGACCTGTTTTTAAATCATCCTTAGTTACAGTGATAGAAAACCCTTGTTGCTTGCCTTGTTTGCCGATAGTGACTTCATGACCGTTTAAATATTCAACTATAAAACCTTCTACGGTATACGATTCATTCATGCAATCGTTTGTCTCCTGCCACCAGATCCGAACCCTGTCTGTCAGCTTCTCAGATTCAAAAGTGTACTTAATTGTGAAGTCGATATTATCCTCGATATATAAATTATCTGTGCTATAAAATTCATCCTCAATCCCACACCCAGCCAGCAACAAAACCACTAATAAATATTTCATTTAATCATCCTTATTGATAATATCGTTATAAAAGCTATTCGCGTTATGCTGAAGTGATGCCCACATCATTATATTATTGTCACCACTACTCATATCGCCGCCTATTGAACCTCTGCTAGTAACCCATGAAACACCAACAGCAGTTATATTTTTAGATTTTACTTTTTCAATAACTTCTTCCAGCATTTCGATGGCGTCCTTGTTTTCTGATTTTTCTATATTTACGAGTTTCATAATTTAGCCTTTATGGTTAGAACTCTGCCGTCTTCAAGATCAATTCGACCATCTTTATCGCCGTGACCACAGCAACAAGCTATCGTCCTAACTCCTGCCGCATTGAGCGCTGATACAATCCGGTGGATACACCAATCAATACAAACTGCTTTGCCGTTTAATGGCAGTACGGCTTGATTTTCGTATGTCTTTTCACCGCCGCACTTATCGCATCTATCACAACTCATTTCTTCACCTACAAAATTTAACTGTCATTAATAAAATCAACAACTTACGAGACGTAAATTATTGTTTTTGTAGGTTATTCAATCCTTGAAATATTATATAAATCAGTAACTTGAGATAGAATGAGCGGTATAAGGAGTCATTATGAATTCACTGACATTCTTAAAACACCAACTCTTTAAATATCAATAAGTTAACTCTGATCTATATAACCATATCCTTATCTAACCTACAATTCACCTACAAAATTCTCAATGTCGGATTATCCGGCATTCATTAATCTACTTGCTTTAGCCTGCAAAAATTGCATCATGGCTTCATCCTTGCATTCGATTGAAACTGTTCTAATAAGACCACAATTGCCCAGACTGCTACCCGTGACGATATCGCCGGTATACTCGATGATCACAGCGTTTCTTGTTGGGTTTCGAATTTGATACATTGAGTACAATCTATTCCCGGCAGGCGCTTCTCCTGGCTGAAGGTCGTCACCAGTATTATCAGTAAAATCCGGTTGTCCTGACAGCAATATGCTATTTTTAATATTCATTTCCAAGGCTCCACAGTAGTTATTTCACGCTGTTTAATATAATGCTCTGTCATCGACTGGTTAGCATGTCCGGCCAGGGCTTGAGCGTAATCCAAACCTTTTAATCGTTTAGCGTCAGTAATTGACTTGCTGCGAACGTCATGAAAATGAGTATCTTTTATGCCGATCTTTCTTTTAAGTCTCTGGAATGCGCTATTGAATCCTGAGTCTGTCAATTGAGATCCGTGTTCGCTTGTGAATAAGTAAGTTATATTCCTGGTCTTGCGAGCTTTCTTTGCCCTGGCAATCACTTCACGAAGCGCGGTCGACCACTTAAACAGTTGTTTCTTGCTTGTTTTGAGCTGCTTAACTTGAATACCTTGCTCGGATATGTCTGAGAGCTTTAAGGCCAGGATATCGCCCCTACGCATAGCAGTAAGGTATGCTAGATCGATCATACAGCGCATACTGTCTGAAGCGTGGTTTCTCAGTTCCTGTAACTCAAGATCAGTAATATACCGCTCTCTCTTTTTAACCTTATTCATCTTCACGCCAACACAAGGATTGTGATCAGTCCAACCATTATTAATCGCATATCTGAATATAGTCGATAATAAAGTAATCTCGTGATTTGCAGCGACTTTGGCTTTTTTAGTTCTCAGATATTGATTAACGTGTACTGTTCGTAACTGGGAATATTTCATATGACCAAAGATCAAATCAATCTGTTTTAAAAGGTAGCCTCGCTGGATTTGTGAATTCTTTGCCTGAGCTGGTAGCTCGTGAATCTTGTAATGCTCAATAGCTGATTTGATAGTACCTGTATCTCCGCCAGAGCTTGCCAGAGAAGCCCATTCAGTTAATGCAAGCCTGTAGTCTTGTCCCAGGTTAACCCATCTACGAGGGAGCTTAGAAGACACAAAATAATAGTTGTTTCCAGACTGGTGAAAATGAGGCGGAAACTTTTTATTTATTGTTCTGGATCTACCCATTGATTTTTTCAAAGTGCGGCAGGACTTCACGTTTTACACCTCCCTGTATTCTGTTGTCAATTTCTGATTTTAATATCTGCGGATGTCCTAAGTGATTTTCAATAAACTGTATGTCATTTTTAGCAAGCCAATTGCACTGGCATTTCTGCTTTTGATAGCCAGTCAGCAATACGGTTTCTTCAGGACTTAGGAAGATCATTAATATTGTGGTCGATTTGTAGTTATGTTTTACGTTTTTTAATACTTTTCGTTAAGTCAAAACATTTCTCACAGACAGCGCTAGTACCAATATTTACCCATCCAGGAGGGAAATTAACTTTATCAATATACCCATAATTTAAACTAATATTTTCATTAATAATTGCCCCTGCATGACCCTGAGAAGTTATAGCGCATTTCTTTTTGCATAAATCACATTCGTAAGTTGTTTTTAACATTTTCTACTCCATTTAATTTTTTAATGATTTGCTTTCATCTGGCTGGTTTAATCTATCGCAAATTATTTTAATCTGATCCATTTCCTCATCGAGTAACGTGATGCCATGCTCGTTGGCTAGATGATTAAATAACTCCCAATATTTACCTGTTTGGTCAGGGTATTCATTTGGCTGGTTTAGATCGTTATTCATAGTCAAAACCACCATTTTTAATTCTTGTTTCGGGGTCGGCTCCAAGGTATCTCATAGCCTCTTTGTCTTCTTCAGACAATCGATTAAAATCACGTTTGCACAACCATATTTCTAAATATCGAAGTATTGCTTTAAATGGGTTATTCATTATTAATTCCTGTTGGATAGACTGTTATACCTTATAAAAAAGGACACAAGACCCGACATAAACTCATATACGAGCAGGTCAGCAAATACTGACAGTGTTGCCTTATGCCCTTTTTTATAATTAATCATCACCCTGATAGCCTTCTGTTAGTTGTTGAAAACTATTAATTCAACCGGAATATTCTTTACTTCTCCGTCAGGCATTTCAACAATCGCTGTTGAATAGTTTCCCGTGCCATTTTCAAATTCTTCGTAATCCATACCGAATTGATGAAATAACCCATGCCCGACTGAAACTTTTTCAAAGTGAGTTTGTCCTTTGGCTTTCTTGTATTCGTAAATAACTACCTTTCTTGTATTCATAACTATTCCCCTACATGGATTGGGTCACGTAAATCGAAACCGCATTCTTTACAGGTATCGGTTCCATCATGTTTATTTACATGTATATGACGAAATCTTGATTCTAAAATATCCTGTCTTCTAAGCGCTCTACGAACTATTGACTTAGCTTTATCTAGTCCGATGCTATTTCGTAGATCACAGTAAATTAATTCCTCAACGAGTTCATCAGTTCGCTCTGTAATGTTTGGCATAACTATTTACCTGATAGCCTTCTGTTAGTTGTTACAATTTACAAACCGCAAACCGGACAATCGCCGCCTGTTTGAGTGCATCCGCTCCATGATCCAGGGAGAATTTCAATTCCTTTGCATTTTATTTTGCTCTGCTTTACCCATCCGTCATCCCAATGTATTCTAGCGTTTGCTTCAGTTCTACTACTTACCGGATTGTCTACTCTTTCAAAACCCCTAAGAAAAGCCTTCTGACCGGATAATTTTGGATTATCGTAATCCATATAAGAATGACTCATAACTATTCCCCTATCTCAACAGGCACGTATTTGTCGCGTTCTTCGATTGTGCAAGGGCGGCATTCCGTATAGTAAAAATCAGATTTAGCTATGTAAAAAACAGAATTAGTATTACTGTTTTCAACGCGTCTCAGAATATCAAACGACCAGCATTCACTAGATTCAAGTATTGCTTTAAACATATAACCATTACCCTCTACAGGCTCAAAAGGGATTACTGGTTTATGTATGTAGCAGAAGTGGGTTATATCCTCATTTTCAATAAGGGCAGAAACCCTGGTATGATTAATCAGTTCATCACCCTGGTCTCGATACCGCAGCCAAATGCCGTAATTTTCCACAGCCTCATAAAGGTTATATTCAGCTATCGGCCTGTAGATTAGTTCATTCATTTCCATGTACCTGTATTCATATTGTAGTCTCGCAGCTCGCGTTTAATCTCTTTTAATACAAATCTAGATTCAACATGCCTTAACCGGCCAATAATTAAACGACACATACGTTCAGTCGATTCATCTGCATTTTCGATTGTCCTTCTGGCGTCATTAATGGAACTGTTTATTTCATATAAAGTAAGGCTCATTTCTATTCCTGGTTATGCGGCTAGTTACTTGATTCTCAGGGAAGAGTTTGATTTAGAAAGCCTGCATCCAGATACTTCCTTTCCTTCCTTCAGCGCCTTCAAAATATCGGCTTTTATCGGTGTGACTGATGTCTTGATATTCAAATATTCTGCATCGATTTTGCCTTCATCGGTAATTTCTACAATGTCGCGGCCTTTGGCTAAAGCTATGGTAAAAATAGGACATTCGATTTTTGATATACCAGAGGCTTCCATATTGGATCGAAGATATTCACGCATCCAGTTTTGTTTATTCTGGACTGATTTTTTACGCGCTTGAAGTCGTTTGATTTCGTTATCAATTGCGTCGCCATCTGCATCCATATTTTTAACAACATGAATGACCGAGATAGCCTTATCATTAAACTCGCCTTCAAGAGCTTCAAAGGTATCGGCCAGGGCTTCTGATAAATCACCCTCGTCTGATTCAGCTAAAACAGCAAGCTCTCTGTGTTGTTCTGTCAATTCATAAAGTTTCATGATCCCGCCTCAAATTTTGTCTTAAGTTGTTCATATATTTTCTGCACTTCAAGTTGTTTGGTTTTATCTCCCTGCGCGCCAGTCTTTTCCCAGGCTTCCTGAAAAGTAGCTTTCAGCATGGTAAAATTCGCTGGATTATTAAGCAGTTTAATAACCTTTTTGATATCTTCTTCATAATTAGCTTTTGTGATTTCATCCAGCTTGAAATCTGTTGTAATTCTGAGTGCTAATTCATACCAGTCGAAGCGCATAGTCTCTAATTCATTATTCGGGTAGTTTTCAGTCTTGATGGCAGTTATCACCCATTGATCATCAATACCCCTGGCTTCGTACAGGCTGCGAAGATTATCAAGCTGTTCAGGTGTGACAACCTTTGCTTTCTCGATCTCTAAGGAACCTACAGGCGCGCTATCTTTATCATATAGAGATAGGCCAAACTTATTCCCGTAGTAGCGAAGACAACGCTTGAGCGCATCCGTAACAGCTTCTTTCGAAGCTAGTTCAATACAGCTCCCAATACCGTAAGCGGTTTTACCTGCAACACCATTACCAAAACCAGTATCCTCGTGTGAAACAGATCGATGACCATTGGAAATAGTTAGTTTTAAATGGCAGTTGTAAGATATTGAAATCATGTCCTTCGGTGGGTCGCCAGCTTCGTACGCGGGTTTTGTGTACTCTGTTTTGTCTATCTGCTGAAGGTGCATGATTTCGGTTGACCAGTTACCAAAACCGAAGATACGATTTGCTTCATTGATAGCGTGGAATGAGGCTATATAAGAAAGTTTTTGCTTTCCGGTGCCGTCTCTTTGTTTAACATCTTCCTTCGCCAAATCTTCGTTTAATAAATCAACAGTACCAGGCTGGAAGAAACCGGAATAATCAAGCGAAACCTTCTTTTCAATTGTTGCTAGTTTGGTCATGCTTTCACCTATCTATAGAATAAATTTTATTTAATTTAACTTTCGCTAATCCAAAAAATCCGGCGTTATGACCGTAATCATAACTAGCTAAACCGTCAGCAACGCACCGATCAAATGACGCTAATTCTGTATCGTTAAGTGACCCAACAAAAAATCCATTAAAATACCTAACTTCTTCTCTGTCTTCTTCTGTGCTTTTGCTCATGATTTCATCACCTTGTTAAAAGCATCCCTATCAACAACCCTAAAACACCCGATATCGATTGGGTCTGTTACCTTTAATCGTTGAGGTCTGTTTCTTCGGTTTGCTAATTCAAATTTAAGAGCGAAAAGGCTTCGTTTAATATATTCCCAGTGGGCTAGTCTTGACGCTTCTTCGCCTTGCTTGTATGTGATTATTGAGTTCATTTGGTAAAATCAATCGTTAGATTCGTATGAACTTGTTTATCTTCGCGTAGTTTTTCAAATAGAGGTCTACTCTGTAAGCAATCAATATGAAAAACGCTCATTAACATAACTTCAGGCTCTGCCCACATTTCAACCATGTCTGGATCGTGTTCATTTATCTTAAGTAAAATATTCATACTACCTCCAACCCTTATTTTTAATGTGGCTCAAAGAACTGTGGACTGTCTGAGCCATGATGTTTAATTTCTTCCCAATTTGAGTTGCACTCATGCCTTTTTTTCTCATCTTGTAAATTCTCTTTTCATGATCTGATAGCTTTATTCTGTCTAATAGCTTTGGCGTTTTCGTGTAAAGAAACTTATCTACTTCAGACTGTTCGTTTATTGTCATGACCATGAGTTAATCATCCTTAAGGTCTTCTATTATTTCGATAACTTCGTCTGCATGGAAAGTTTTCATATCTTGAGGGAAAATATCTGTATAGCACGCTTCAACAGTGTCATGGTGCCCAGAGTGATACCCGAGATTGTAAAGATTTATAAGCAGTTCTTTAGATACGAATAATTTTATTTCACTCACCTTTCATAACCTCTACTAATTCGATGGTTTCTCCGCCAAGTATCACGCTGTTTTTTGCAGAGTATTCATTGTCATAAACGGTGTCTTGATTACTAAAGTATTTATTAATCCAAAACTTGCGCGGCTCTGGCTTGACCCGATAATCACAATCATAGAATTGCCAAAAGAGGCCATTATTATCAGGTGATCTCCATTCTGTATTTCCTGTAGTTTTAAACTGTATATCCTTTCCATCAATATGAGCCTGGACAACTTCGATTATTTCTCTATCTGTCATCATGACTTAACACCCTCATCACCATCTGCAACATAAATGGGACTAAAATTCATCTTGTCCGTGTCGTTGCCCAGTCTGTCAACATCGTCAATATAAGACTCGATAGATTCAATACTGGCGAAGGTCATCATCGAACCGTTACCGTTTAGCATGTGGCCGTATTTGGACATTAAGAAATACATCACTTAACCTCTTCTATCGAGTATTTATAATCACATTCAGGATTAGCCGACTTCATGTCATCAGCGGTCTTCTGGGCTATTTCTTTTGATAGCGGCTTGCCATAACCTTCAAAGCCTTTGTATTCCCATTTGACGCGGTATTGTTTGTTCATTTGTTGCACCTTTGATCAATTTTTATGTATTCCTTTTCGGTTAGAACTGGCTCTCCGGTAATCATGGAAAAGCTTTCAGAACAAATCGGCATTGAATCAACTATATCTCCGTCTGGATCACGCAAATAGATTATAAAACCAGCGTCTTTGATATTTGTTTCATGGCTTTTATACGAATCAAATATAGATGTCGTAAAGTCACTGTCTTCAAAATCAGCGGTAACATTTATCTGTAATTCTTTGCCATTGCTATCAATGTAAAAACATTCCATATACCTGCTCATTCGTTATGCTCCGAATATTTCTTTGTGTTTAAAAATGAGAATAAATAAACCTACTAACTGAACAGCAAGGCCGATTAGCGCAAGCCCCAAAGTATTAGGAAAGTAACCCCATGGGATGACAGTCATAAACATCGACAAGGAAAATAATTTTGCATTCATTCGTTATGCTCCGTAAAACTCTCTGCCGCTTCTTCGTAAAGGGTTTTGAATTGTTTAAAAATAGGATGGTGTACAAACATGCAGTTGGCTCTGTCGCTTAATAGGGCGTACAGATCATGGTGGAAGTTATCAATGGCCTGGTCAGCTTCTTCAGTCCTGTAGAGGCGCTCTGTTATTCCGCGCGCTCTGTTCATGATGTGATACTCAACCTCTGCCTCGAATGTATCTGGCTTTTCGGTTGGTTCTGCTAATGCGTGGCCGATTGTCATTACTTAACCTTTTTGCCGGTAAATGGATCGTACATAGGAAAGAAATATGTCTTTTCTTTCTTATCCATAACGCGACCAGTTTTCGCTGTTTTCTGATATCTAATTTCGATAGGAAGACCAATGCGACCAGTTAATAAATTTTCAGTGGTGAAAACGACAGTAACGTTTTTCTTCTCTGTGTCGCTTTCAGCTTGCTTTTTAATATCTTGTAATACTGATTCTTGATTCATCTTCTCTACTCGTTTATTAAAGGTCGGAAAATTTGATATCGACAAGAACTATGCGAATCTCTTCAAGCTTTTCAAGTATTGCCAGCGAAAGATTTGCTTCGACAGATTGAGTCATAACAGACCCCGGCTTTCGTAAGCCTTCACTGTCTAGCTCAAATGCTTTAACGTAGCAGTTGTTTGATTTTTCAAATTCAATTGCCATTTCTATCTCGTGTATCTATAAAGTCATAGATGGCTTCAGATCGAGCAGCCCAAACGCAGCAGCTGTTATGTTCTGAGTACCAGTCATCACCAAGAAAAACGGCATAATTCTCTGTATGCATTTCAGAGCTTGATATTGGAGGTATTTTTATACTTAAACGTTTAGCTTCAAGTCGAGCAAATTTAAGGCTACCTTTGCAAAAATGGTGAACCATTATTTATTGCCCCAAATCTCAACCATAAAGCTCATTGCGTCTTTCATAGTCCAATTACGCATATCAAAACGATCAGTGTGGTCATTCAACTGAACAACCCATTCAGCGTTGCTATCGTTGTAAGCTGTTACTTTTTGGCCTTGAATTGTTTTTGTATGTGTTTTCATTTTCTGTTCGTTTATTAAGTTGATAAGTGGAGCTTAATTCATTTGCGTTAATAAGTCAAATGCAAATGCGTTATTTATTAAATTAATATTATATTTATTTTAGAACAGGCAATAAAAAACCCGCAAATGCAACGGGTCTAGAATTGGTACAGCGGTTTATTTAATAATCTTTAATGGAAGATATAAGTCGGCCAAGCACTGTGAATTGCTCTGTAATGATGGGGTATTGAGAGTTTAATGACTTGAGATATTGACGCGATCCATCAATTATAAGTTGCTTGAAAACAACCTGATCATCGCCATTTATCATCGCAATAACGAAGTCTCCATTATCCGCTGATCTTTCTGGGTCAATGATTATTTTCGTGCCAGATGGGAATGAATCTACCCCACTGCTTGACATTGAGTCGCCGGAAATTTCCAGAGCGTAAGCATCATTAGACCGATTTTGTATACATGGAATCATCTGAAACTGTTTCCCTATATCAGTTACATTAATTATTTTAGGCAGACCGCCAACTTCTTCCCACGATATTAGCGGCACAAAATTAATGGTTTTGTGAGCAAGTTCACTATTTTGGCAGTTACTCGGGATTTGTAATTTTATTGCATCCAGGTGAATTTTTACCTCTCTACCAGTCTCTAAATGCAATACTGTAGTCTTTAATGCATCAGCTAATAAGTTAACATTTTGTGTTTTCCTTGAGTCTCTATTCTCTAGAGATTGTATATAAGATATAGACCGGCCGACCAGCTTGCCGAGTTCTTTTTGTGTCAGTCCGAGTTGTTCTCGCCTGAGCTTTACACGCTTTCCTAATGCCATTTTGCAATTACTCCATATATTTAAATCAAAATCAAAACGCAAAAGCATTTGACTGAATAACGCAAATGAGTTATGATGCGCTACATGAATACAAAATATCTAGAGAAAGCGATAGAAATCGCTGGTGGCCAAACAGCTCTCGCAAAGCTTATAGGCCGTAAGCAATCACACATTTCAACTTGGCTAAACCGTGATCTAAAAGTTCCAGCTATCGAAGCCCGATTAATTGATGAGGCTCTAGATGGTCGAGTTAATAGATTTCAGCTTCGCCCGGATGTATTTGGATCTGAGCAAGCCGCATGAATCCCGCCCCAGTATGGCCACATTGCTGGATTAGTGCGGATTTCCTCCTTGAATGTGGCATTGAACTTTGTCCCGGGTGTAAAAACTCGGGGCTTTTTTTTGAGTAAAGAATGTTAAACGAGGAAAAAAAGATAGCTAGCCAAACATTCAGGCTTTCGCACACATTAGACGAGCAATTACGCTGTGTAGCGCAAGCCAGGGGTGTAGATGTTGGTGATCTTATTAGAAGCATTTTGAAAAAATCCATGTCAATTGAAAAAACTAAATTTGATTATATGGTTCCTGTATTCGGAGACAAGAAAGACAATGTATGACCG
>Ga0256847_1000468_pt1 | contig 25685 bp, 25 predicted proteins | sample TeddybearmetaG_FD_189099 | JGI IMG/M metagenome (GOLD analysis project Ga0256847, IMG submission 189099) | Hydrothermal vent microbial communities from East Pacific Rise, Pacific Ocean - Teddybear | ecosystem: Environmental > Aquatic > Marine > Hydrothermal vents | place: Pacific Ocean: East... | reverse complement strand
GCTCGATAAATGTGAATTACGATATCAAGCAATCGAGTAAGTCAATATGAGCAAAATAGCAGTCATAAAAGTTGGTGGTGACGTTTTATTAGATGAAAATGAATCCACAGGACTAGCGAGCAATATTAAAGACCTTAGAGATCAAGGCTGGTCGATTGTTGTTTTACATGGCGGTGGCCCACAAGTTAATCGATTACAACAATGTCATGGCCTAGTGGCAAACAAAGTGGCAGGGCGGCGAATAACATCAGAAAAAGATCTGACAGTTGTAAAGCAAGCGATTGCAGGTGAGGTAAATGTTGATTTGGTATCTACCTTAGTAAAAGTAGGGCTTCCGGCGTTCGGTTGTCATGGCGCTTCGGGAAAACTTATTCAAGCTGTAAAACGTCCACCGGTAATAATTACTGGCGGCGGTGATAAGCCGATAGATTTTGGTGAGGTGGGGGATGTAACGAAAATCAATAATGAGCTATTGAATGGATTGTTAGCTCTCGACTTAATACCTGTGATTGCAACCTTAGGTATATCTGATGAGGGTCGAGTTTTTAATATTAATGCAGATACGACAGTCGTTCAGATCGCAAAATCTCTAAAAGCAGCTCTTCTCCTACTAACCACTCAAGTCGGAGGTGTGTTTGTTGATCTTGAGGATGATTCTAGCAGAATCAGTCAAGTTGATAGAAAACAAGCGCAAATGTTGATTGAAGAGGAAATTATTCAAGGAGGGATGATCCCTAAAGTTGAGGAGGCAATGACGCTACTTTCAGAGGGGGTTGATACCATCGCCATTGTTAGCGGAAAACATCAGGGTGCATTTTTAGCCGTCGCTGAAGGAACGGGCGAGTTTGGCACTAGAATAGTTGCATAGAGGCGTAAAAAATGATCCTTAGCTTTTATTAATTCGATTTTCTACGCTGAACTCCTTTCTTAATTTGCATTCTAATCGGCTCGATCAAATAAAGTCCTAAACCAATCCAAATAAAAACAAAACTCATCAACTGTTCGAAATTAAGTGGTTCGTTGTAAACCTGAGTGGCCAAAACAAAAGTAATGGATGGCGCAATAAATTGCAAAAATCCTAAACCACTCAAGGGAATTTTTTTCGCTGACATGGAAAATAAAATAAGGGGAACCGCGGTAATTATTCCACTGAGAGCCAAAAGATAGTCCGTTGAGTCATTAGATGAAACAAACAATGCCGAACCATTTAGCCCTATCCAAATGATATATCCAATTGCAACCGGAAACGCGATTGCCGTCTCAACTAAAAACCCATTAATAGAATCTACTTGCAGCTGCTTTTTTATAAAACCATAAATCGCAAAACTAGTCGCTAGACTTAATGCAATCCAAGGTATCTCACCATAGTTGATCACTTGATTGGCCACACCAATTACAGCAAACCCCACCGCCGCCCACTGAAGCTTTACCAGTCGTTCGCCAAGAAAAATAACGCCCATAACGACAGACATAATTGGGTTAATAAAATAACCGAGGCTGGTGGCTAATATTTGATTATTGGTGACTGCCCAGGTAAAAATAAACCAATTGATAGAAATCAAAATAGTGCTCAGGAGTAAGCCCAAAAATACTTTACGATTTTTTAGAATTTCAAAGATGGTGATTCTTTTATTAATCACCAGCATCAGTAATAAAGTGACTGGAATACTCCAAACAACACGATGAGCTAATATTTCTGACGCACTAATGTGATCAACGCTCTTGAAATAGATGGGCGCAAGCCCCCACCAAACAAATGCGCCTAGTCCCATAAGCCATCCGGCTACGGCAGAATTGTTAGACATTGAGTTGTTCGACATAAAGTATGCTCGGCGATTGAATTGTTAATAAGCTTATATTGCCAGGCGACTAGCCCATCATATACGTGCCAGTACCAAGCGCAATTAAAGTGTCTTTTTCATTGTGTAATTCCATTCTGACTACGGCGACTTTACTTCCACTTCTTAATAGCCTAGCTTTGGCGTAAAATGATTCGCCTCGTCCCGGTCTTACATAGTCAATTCGAATATCAATAGTGCCTATTCTAGCCAGTTTTCGGCCAAGCTCGTTTTCATCGGCATCTGGATATTTTTCCATCATGCCAACAGCAGCCATAGCCCCACCAACTACATCCAAAGCCGTAGCAGTGACTCCGCCATGAAGAATTTGTTGGACATAATTACCGATTAATTCAGGTTTATTGGTGAAGCTTATCTTGCAACCCTCAATAGATAGCTGGTCAAATTCAAAACCGACAACGTTATGAAATGGTACGTGATTACAAAAGACTTCCGCCAGTTTAGCGATCATCTTTTGTTGCTTATTTTCATTGCTATTGGTGTCGTCCATCTTGTCTCTTGAATGGTAATCGGTATATATCATTCTAACCACTAAACCCTCCAAAAACCTAGTAAAACATGACTTCCTTCTAAAGGCTGTTTGACTGTTTAAATAAATCATAAAGATGAAATTGAGTGAAACTTATATGAGCCTAACCTTTTGTCTAAGTAGTAGAATTGCCGCATTAAAAGATCTACACTATGTTTGTCCTTGAGGTAGAAAGGGTATGCAACGAGGAGAGCAATCATGAATAAGCGAGTACGTAGCGGTTTTATAGCTTTATTTTTTCTTAGTAATTTATTTTCTGTATCTTTAACAGCCGGCGAATTCGTTGTAGATGATGTCACTGTCCACTATAGTTTAGTCAATTCCTCGGTAATCGAACCGAAAGTAGCCACCCAATACAATCTCAAACGAAGTAAAAATCGTGCGTTACTCAATATAAGCGTAGTTAAAAATTTAGCGCAAGAAGCCGCCCGTAACGGCGAGGTTAAAGGGCTGATGGCAAATGTTTTTGGTCAAGCCGTTAGCCTTGCGGGCCATTTAAAGGAGTTAAATTTCCAAGAAATTAAAGAACAAAATGCAGTCTACTATATAGCTACCTTTTCCATTAGTAATGGAGAAAGGCTCAGTTTTGATCTCAAAGTCCAGCCGAATAAAGTCGGCAAATTGATCCCAATCAAGTTTAAACAGCAGGTTTACACTAACTAATTTGTCAACCGATTGCTGACCAGCGCGTTCTAGCTCCTAACCAACCAAGGAGAAGAACCATGTTAAAACTAACCCACGCCCTTAAAGGGCTATCTATAACTCTATTTATTTTGTCCCTTACCGCTTGTGGCGGGGGGGCTGGCGTCGACATACCTGATTCGGCCTCCAATGACGATCCTATCAGCCAATCAGATAGTTGCACCACTAGCGACGATGAGAATGAAAGTGAAGGTTGCGGTACTTTATTAGTCGGTATCACCGATGCAGACGGCGATTTCTTAAATTATACGGTTACTGTCACTGGACTGGAATTAATGCGAGCTGATGGCACGCAGGTCTCAGTTTTACCCGCCTCACAACCGGTCAACTTTGCTGAACTGGTTGATGTGAGTGAACTTGCCACAGCAGCAACAGTGCCGGTAGGAATATATACTTCAGGTAGTATCACCATTGATTACACCCAAGCAGACATTCAAGTCGAAAAAGATGGCGAGGCATTGCCTGCCAATATGGTCGATGATGAAGGTAACTCCTTAAATAGCGTGACCCTAGCAATAGAACTCGATGAGGGAAATCGACTGATTGTCGCTCGTAGAAGGCCCGCAATGCTGGAAATTGACTTTAACCTAGCCGCTTCACATACTGTTGATTTAGAGGCTGATCCGATTACTGTCACCACTGAACCCTTTATTGTCGCGGAGGTAGATCCTGTTTTCGCCAAAGAATTTCGAGTTCGTGGACCTTTGCTTAGGGTTAATGAAGCCGAATCTTTTTTTCGAATTGCCGTTCGCCCTTTTCACCGTAGAGATGGACGTTATGGCGGTGTTAATGTGCATAGCAACGACGACACTACCTACGAAATAGATGGAGAATCATTCTCCGGAACAGCTGGCCTGGCGCAAATGGCAAGTTTAGATCAAGGAAGCCCAACGATTACATTTGGCGTTTTCAGTCGAGCAGACGATCAGTTCACGGCTAAAATGGTTGTGGCGGGATCAAGCGTTCCTGGAGCGACAAGAGATGCGGCGCGTGGCGTTATTGTCGCCAGAAACGGAAATCGACTCGTTGTGAGAGGTGCTTCTCTTATTCGACGATCGGCTGATGTGACTTTTGATGATCAAATCAACGTTATAATTGCTGAAACCACAAAAGTCAGTAAAAACAGACGCTTAAACGATTCTGTCACCATCGCAGATTTATCCGTGGGTCAGGCAGTTACCATTTTAGGTGATATAGAGGTTCAAGACGGCGCAGATATTCCGGTTACCATAGACGCCACTGATGGAGCAATTAGAATGCGCATCACTCATGCCTCTGGCCACGTTAATTCGGAAGATGGTTTAATCTTAGCAATTAACTTGCAGGCGCTGCAGGGTAGAAGACCCGGTACTTACGACTTTAGCGGAACTGGCATGGATGAATCCTTTGATGCGACCGCTGATGACTATGAAGTGTCTATCGAAGCGCTGACCGTGACCAACATCGAAACCAATGATCCGGTCAGAGTTGCAGGATTTATTAGCGAATTTGGCACCGCTCCTGCAGATTTTGATGCATTGACGGTTATTAACTATGCTGAATCTAGAAGTCAAATATTCGTTAATTGGCCTACAGGCGATACCGTTACTGCTTTTAGTGAGATTACCAGCGCAAGTTTGACGATCAATACTGACAATGAAGGTGAAGGAGCTGTTTATAAACTGATTCAAGGCGGGATCAGAACGGACTTAACCTCTTTTGATGAGCCAGTAAAAATCGTACCGCTTAAAGAGCGTGGGTTTTATACTATCAAAACGGCTGATGGCATCATCTCGTTTTCTAACTTCGCTGATTTTACCAATGTACTAGCGTTAAAATTAAACCAGGGAAGTTCCATAGACTTGATGCATGCGGTAGGTGGATTCTCTACCAATAATAAGACGTTATCCGCACTGAAAATAGCGATTAAACTTAACTAACTCACTGTTATTTGATTAGCAAGAGATGTTAAATAATCGTTTAATAAGTCAAAGGCCGTTACTAGAATCGTTACTGGGAATGTACAGTAACGGTTCAATCGGTTATTCTGAGGTTAACATTAATGGAGATTTAACTCTGGATAATTCGATCGAAAAGTTTTTGGCACAAGTTGAGAAAAAAGCTTACCGGATGGCAGAAATTGCGACCAGGAATCAAGCGGATGCACTAGACATAGTACAAGATGCGATGATTAAGTTGGTAGAAAAATATTCCGACAAATCAGTCGAGGAATGGAAGCCACTTTTTTACCGGATTTTACACAGTCGAATCATGGATCATTTTAGAAAACAAAAAGTGATCAGGAAAGTATTTTTTTGGCGAAATACTCAATCTGAAGACGGTGAATATGAAGATGACATTGCTAGAGCCAGTGACCACATAACACCAGAACGAGAGCTCAGCGGTCAACAGGATATCCTTAAAGTAACCAAGGCGCTCAAAAATTTATCGCCGAGACAACAGCAGTGTTTTATGTTGCGAAGTTGGGAAGGTTTTAGCGTTATCGAAACAGCAGAAGCAATGAAATGTTCAGAAGGAAGCGTAAAAACACATTACTCACGAGCCAAGGAATCTTTAAGGGCGGCACTAAACTGAGACAAGACTATGAATACCGAGCAATCAAAAACTGACAGGCAATTAGAAGATCAAGTGACTCAGGCGCTAGATAACAGCATTGAAAATTTGTCGCCGGATATAAGGCGAAACTTGAACAGGATACGTATTGAGGCGACGGAGGCGAAAGCTCGTCCTCGCTCATTCCTAAAATATGCCAGTGTACTCAGCGTTGCTTTTGCTTTGGTTGTTGGCTGGCAGCTAATGCCTGGTTCGATAGACGTTCATGACGATTTATTTGCCGACCTATTGCAAGAAGTACTACAAGAGGATCCTGAAATGTTAGACGAGCTAGAATTTGTCTATTGGATGGTAGAGGTTGAGACGAGTGGTACTTTGTAGTCGCAGCTCACCTGCAAGAGATTCTAGTGGATCAAACACAGGTAAAACAAACTTGATCGAGATTAAGTTATGCTCCACTTTAGCGCTAACTTTGCTCCTGAATGCGAGTTTAGCAGCGGCTCAAGAATCACAAGTTGCGCCAAATTTAGATGAAGATTTTTTGAATTATTTAGCTGATATGTCTATTCAAGAAGGAAAAATTATAGACCAGTTAGACATGCTCAACCTAGAAAAAGAGATTATGCCAAACGAGTATATACAAGGCGATAGTTTAGAAAAAGTAGTACGAGAAACAAGATTTAACCCACAGCCTGCAAAGGTTGATGAAATAAACGTCAAGTTTAAAAACGAAGATTTCGGTTCCGATGAACAGGAGGAACAACAATGAGAATTATTTTATTAATGGTTGTAATGGGTCTAGCCCTAAGTGGCGATATTCAGGCTGCTGAGAAAAATGCTCAGTGGAACGACTTAAGCCCAGAAGTTAAGCAATTGCTAAATCGATTTGAATCCAAGTGGGAAACATTACCACAGGCGAGGCAGGAAAGATTGCTGGTTGGTGCTAATCGATGGTTGACAATGACGCCGGCACAAAAAAATAACTCCAGTGAGCGATTTAAAAAATGGAATAAATTGTCTGCGGATAAGAAAAAACTATTAAGAAAAAGATTCGATCGATTTAGAGATCTACCACCAGCAACACAAGATAGACTAAGAAATAAGTTCGCTCAGTTTAAGAAACTAACCCCAGAACAACGCAGTAAATTGAGGGATCGATTCAAAAAATTGTCACCAGAAAAACGTCGTAGAATACTAAGAAAAATGAAAAAAAGAAGAGCGGCTAGAAGGCGACACTAAGTTCAATAAATAATTGTTCGGAGTCAAAGTCGGTTGCGATATCGCGGCTGTAGCCAATATTCGTACTAAAACCATTGTCCCATGAAATGTCGAGCCCCATGTTAAGTGTCCCTGAATCAGGTCTTCTAATAGCGTTAGAAAAACGTGAACCTGGTTCATCCAAAATAACTTCTCTATCACCTCGACTAATTAGAGTTAGTTGTTCACCGTCTGAAGATAACTCCCAGCTCCAACTCAAAGTAGCATACGGCGACCAAATAAAAGAGCTTTCAGCGACCCAATAAGCAAGGGTTAAGTCGCCGAAGATACTGGTGCTCGTTTGTTTTATTCTGCTATTGGCCGTGATAACTGGATCCACCAAAAGTTGTTCAGTAATGGCCACATCAAACTTTGCATATTGAACCCCTGCACTCAAATCCAAACTCCATTGATTGTTGCTATTTGACGTTACAAACTCATAGGAACGATCGTAGCTGAGGCTAAAAGCTTGTTGATCGCTATTTAATTTTTCCACTACATGAGGTAAAAATACTTCAGACTCTTCCGCAGAGTCCCCTGAGCTATAGCTCATACCAAGACCAAAATCGTCGGCTAGCCATAAGATAGAAATGCCAGCATTTTTCGATTTGGTTTTCGCGCTGTCAAACAGATCCCCTAGGTCGCGCTCTACTAATAACCATCGACCGTTACCTTTTTCTTCTTGATAATTTATTTCAACTATCCACTGTTCAGAAAATTGGCGAGCGAAACTAATTCGCTTACTATCAGGTTTTATGGTGCTAGTACCATCGCCAAAAAAATCGTTTCTGTTTTTGCCATACCCAATAGTTAGAAGATTATTCTTCTGCTGGGGAGACGATTCCGTTTGTTGAGTTGAGCCTCGCGCAAAAACGTTCTGGCAAAGGAATAACGAACTCAGTGGTATTAGACAGTGAACTAATGAATGTTTTCGCATTGTTAGCACCCGATAAAAAGAAACAGCAGCATCCTTGCTGGTGTTATAGCATAGACTTAGTTTATCAAGACTACCACTAGATTACCCGTAAAGCTTTAGGGTTTTTTGAATTTTAAAGTAAATCTATCGGTGTTACCGGTCACCGATTTTCGTCCCACTTCATATCTCAGCTCATCATCCGCACGATAATGCATTGCAGAATAATCAACCAATACAAATCCTGCGTCTTGAATTTCCTTAATCACTAAAACGGGATCTATTCGACGCCCATTTTCATTATTTAGTTTTTGCATGTGTCGCCTAGTATGATCAACAACTGCATAAACGCCACCAGATTTAAGCGCTTTAAAAGCAGCCTGGTTCATCGCTTTTCGACCTTCAAAATTGAAATTGTGATAGTTTCGAAAAGTAAAAACGATATCGACATCCTTTTCCCCTAGGTCAAATTTATCAATGGAATAAAAGCGATCGCCTTTTTCCTTGTGGACATTAGAACTGTCATTGATGACGCTTAAAAATCCCATACCTTCTTTGCCAACTAAATTCTTAGCGACACGGCCGGTGCCTACTGCAACAAAAAACTCACCATCTTCTGCTAAAACAGGTGCTAGTAACTTGGTATACCAGCCACCTCCAGGGAGCAACTCAATGACTTTCATATTTGAACGTAGTTCAAAAAATTCTAATGTTTCAACCGGCATTCTGTTGCGATCTCGTTTGGATTCCTTTTCTGTCCTAAGCGGTGCATTCATCGCCTTTTGCAGGCTAGCCTTTGTGCTTGAAAAATCGTCTTTTGCAGCGATAGCAGTATTGAGTGATATGAAGCAGAGTAACAGTAGTAGTTTTTTCATTAGGTATTCCTTCGTTGTGGAGTATTCGGGGATTTATCAGTGGTGAAATCAATTATCCTAGCTTGGAAGGTTACAAGCAATAAAAAAGGGCATAACCCGAAAGTAATGCCCTTAATTATTTTTGCACCCTAGGATGCAAATTCACTAGCAATTTAAATTAAACTGCAGTGATGTTTTCTGCTTGAGGTCCTTTTTGACCTTGAGTTACTGTGAACTCAACTTTTTGGCCTTCAGCCAAAGTTTTAAAGCCAGAACCAGAGATTGCGCTGAAATGTGCAAAAACGTCAGGGCCGTTTTCTTGCTCAATAAAACCAAAACCTTTAGATTCGTTGAACCATTTTACTGTACCAGTAGTAGTATCAGACATGTGTGTGTATCCTATTTTAAAAAGTAATAAATGCTCTTAATCGGCCAACATGGCTAATTTTGGGCGGTTTTGCTGGAAATTTGTGCGATTACTTATGAAAAACAGAACGAAGGACCAAAGGTTAATCATTGAAATTTTGTGCATAAATATAAGACGTACTTTCTAGCTGGGTAAATTATAACCACTATTTGGCTCCAGTCAAATTTTTTTCCTTATATTTCGGGAGTTTATGTCCATTTCTTCAGTTATTTTCAGTCTAGTAAGGTGATTTAGGTGATAAAGCTGACAAAAAGCAACAAAAAATACCTTAGATCAAAGTTAGACAAGCGTTTTATTGGTTTATCACAACTACAAAATCAACATATATAGTTGCATGATATTCAACCTCATCGAATGATTGAGGATGGGTGTCAGAAATAGCATCCGACTCAAATGAGAAGCCCTTCTCTTTTTGTATTCTAGAACCCGTAACTATTACTCTTTGGCGAAGATCGCCAGCTCCTCGGGTCGCACCAAACCCAATCTTAGAATCCCTAAAGTTTTTTGTAATTAACTTAATACCAAGCGATTTTTCATAGAAAGCTTTTTGTTTTAGCGCATCATGGAGCGCCTTTTTCTTTACTTTGAGCAAGTATTCTTTCTTTTTAGTGTGTTCATAAAAGGTATCCGCCAGTTCCAATGCTTCGTGCGCATCCGAGAGTTTAGCTATTTCTACCAATTGTTTTTCGTCAAATATCGCTATCGCCATCCGATTGACTATCTCATAGCTATTCGGAGATTTACCAAACCAGCCAAATTGAGGGGAAGTTGAAAACTTGGAAGTATTGATATTTTCGAGTTTTACACCTTTTGAGGTTAGGGTAGAAATAATCAATTTACGCATTTCGGAATTTTTCTGGAGGGCATCTGCCAATTTGTCTTCTTCTGTGGTAATAATCAGATTAATAATCGCCTTGTCGGAGTAGGCCGTTTCCTTTGCCTCACCCATTAACGAGACTATGTTTTGTGTAGGGTGAAGAAAACGCCTGAGTTCTTCTGGGTTACCTTTTAGTTCAGTAGCGGAAGCTTGTGTCAATAGAGCAAAGCCTAATAACATTCCGACCAATGATTTTGTCATTTTTAATTTCCTTACGTTTCAAGATGAAGTTGTTATCAATCATTCTGCGCTAGTTGTATATATTTTAAAAGCAAACTTCTTGTAAACAAATTAGCCCTATGAATAAAGATGTCATAATTTTTTCACGTCCGAATAGATATCCCATAAAGCAACTGCCCCAATAAACCCTAGAAAAATGAATATATTAATATCTAATGTTTCAACGATGCTTTGCCAATCGATATCAGCCAAATCAACCGACGCAACAACCAAAAACTGATCAAAGCTAGCAATAAAAATTAATACCACAATACTCATTAAATTATTCGAAATATTGATTAATGTTGACCGTTTATTTTCATGCCCAGTCAAAAAATGATAGGCACTCAATAGGATACTAGCGGCAACCAGTATGTTTACAACCCAATGAACACTCTGCCATTCCTCTGATAATGAAATATTCTGGACTATTTCGCTACCCATAAATGGCCACTCAAAAAGAACCTGTTCGGAATAAAACAAATGATTCCAAATCACCAAAAAAAGACCCTCGAAGGTCATTTCAAAAAAACGGTTAAAACGACTTAAAGGAATTTTCTTACCGCTATTGGTCAATTCCTTAGGGGACCAAGAATACAGTTTATTAAGGTCATAGTTACTTTTTTGCAACGCGTAAAAAATAAAGGTGACGACTATAAAGACATCAAGACTCATTTCAAGTACTCGCCAAAATACATCAAAAACATATCCAATAATTGATAGGTCTTCAAAATTTAGTTGGATGCTGGTCAACAAAACGATAATTGCGAAAATTGCTAAAGAGAATTCTAGCGCTTTTTTATAGGCGGGAAAATAGTCTTTATTGATCAACTCTTGATTAGGCAAGTAGCCAGCGGCAACCCGCATCGGATGTCCGAGCTTTAATAAATACGCTTCTTGTTCTTGTAAGGAAAGCTCTCGCTCTAATTCTGCTTGCATATCTTCGACTTCTTCAAAAACCGAAGATTCAAGCTCCATGCGCAGTTCCGCTTTACTTTCTTCCGGTAGATAGCTTTCAAAACTATCCAGATAATTGTTAATTAATCTCATTGTTTTCTCCATCAGATCATTTATTTCAAAATATCGTTGAGTGTTGCTTGTGTTTCTCGCCACTCTTGGGTTAGCAGTAGTAATGTTTTTTGACCGATATCAGAAAGGCGATAAAATCGTTTCTTTCGATTATTTTCATCACGCCACTCACTAACGAGTAGCTGTTGCTTTTCCAGCCGTCGAACTAAGGGGTATAGTGTGCCTTCATCAATATCTAAGCCTTGCGATAATAATTTTTTACGCAGTGAATAGCCATAATGTTCTTCTCGGAGCTCTGCAAGTACGGCTAAAATCAGCACGCCTCGTCTAAGTTCTAACTTAATTTTTTGGAACGGTTCACTAACAATCATTTTTGATCCTAATTTTAAATTCAGAGCTGAAATTACGATGTACCGCACAGTAATAAGCCTATACTGTATGCTAAACAGTGTGTAATGTCCAGTATAAGCTCCGTTATCTAATAAAATCGAACCGAAACTATTGAATCTACCCAACTTAACCCCATAAACAGTGCAACATTATGAAAACACTCTAATATTTGAATTTGCAAAGGGCCGTTTTTAAGTAACTTATGGCCATTTCGCATTTAGGAGCAATTAAGATGAGCAACAATGGTGAAAACCAAATACCTGAAGAACAGGTTGACGCGGTAGTGGAAGACTCTGCTGACGCGACTGAGCAGAATCAATCCAATGATTCAAACGAGGAATTAAGTTTCGAAGAGCAAGTGGCTGCATTAAATGAGCAATTGGAGCTGGCCCAGACGGAGTCAGATAGCCATAAAGACACCGCTTTACGGGCAAAGGCAGAAACAGACAATATTCGCCGACGAACTGAACGAGAGGTCTCTAATGCTAGCAAGTTCGCTTTAGAGAGATTTGCCAAAGAAATCCTCGGTGTTGTTGATAGCCTCGAAAAAGCGTTAGAGCAACCTGCCGAAGGCGAAGCTCAAGAATCCATGAAGCAGGGCATTGAGTTGACTCATAAGCTACTACTCGACACCCTAAACAAATTTTCAATTGAACAAATTTCACCTTTGGGTGAAAGTTTTGACCCTGGTTTGCATGAGGCAATGGTCATGCAAGAAAGTGACGAGCACGAACCAAACAGCGTGATGATGGTGGTGCAGACTGGCTTTCAGCTCAAAGGCCGTTTGATTCGTCCGGCGCGAGTGATTGTAGCTAAGGGCAAAGCCGCTCCGATTGATGAGAAAGCTTGAAATAAAATTTACCGCCCCCAGATATAGGGCAAGAAACAAACTTAAACAGAATTTTCGTTGAAATAGCCTTAAAACTAGATTGAAAGAGAATCATAAAAGGCTTCAGCAAAAAAGTTACTAGGAGAATTAAGATGGGCAAAATTATAGGTATCGATTTAGGAACAACCAACTCTTGTGTTGCAGTTCTTGACGGAAAAGATTCACGAGTTATTGAAAATTCAGAAGGCGCAAGAACAACACCTTCTATTGTTGCATATGCTGAAGATGGCGAAGTCTTAGTCGGTCAATCTGCCAAGCGACAAGCCGTCACTAATCCAACCAATACATTGTTTGCGATTAAGCGGCTAATCGGACGTCAGTTTGATGACAAGGTTGTGCAAAAAGACATTAGCATGGTGCCGTACAAAATAGTAAAAGCAGACAATGGCGATGCCTGGGTAGAAGGTAATGGTAAAGCCATGGCTCCGCCACAAATCAGTGCGGAAGTTTTGAAAAAAATGAAGAAAACGGCGGAAGATTTTCTTGGCGAAACTGTCACAGAGGCAGTGGTAACCGTTCCTGCATATTTTAATGACTCGCAGCGTCAAGCGACTAAAGACGCCGGTAAAATTGCGGGTCTCGAAGTTAAGCGAATTATCAATGAACCAACCGCTGCGGCGCTTGCATACGGAATGGATAAAGGTAAAGGCGATCGAACGATTGCTGTTTATGACTTAGGTGGCGGAACTTTTGATATTTCAATTATAGAAATTGCTGAAGTTGAAGGCGAACATACTTTTGAAGTGCTTGCGACAAATGGTGATACTTTCCTTGGTGGTGAAGATTTCGATATGCGAATTATCGAATTCTTGGTCTCAGAGTTTAAAAAGGATAGCGGCATTGATTTAAATAATGATCCACTAGCGCTTCAACGGTTAAAAGAGGCCGGCGAAAAAGCGAAGGTTGAATTGTCTTCTAGTACTCAAACAGACATTAACCTTCCCTACATTACTGCTGATGCAAGCGGTCCGAAGCATTTAAATATTAAATTGACTCGCGCAAAGCTCGAATCACTGGTCGATGACTTAATTGAGCGGACCCTAGGCCCTTTGCAAACGGCAATTAAAGATTCTGATTTAAGCGTTTCAGAAATTGACGATGTTATCTTAGTAGGCGGTCAAACTAGAATGCCTAAGGTACAGGAAATCGTCACTGAGTTTTTTGGAAAAGAGCCTAGAAAGGACGTTAACCCTGACGAAGCTGTTGCAATGGGTGCATCCATTCAAGGCGCAGTTTTAGCCGGTGATGTTACTGATGTATTGTTGTTGGACGTAACGCCTCTTTCGCTTGGTATTGAAACCATGGGCGGCGTAATGACTAACTTAATTGATAAAAATACTACCATTCCGACCAAAGCAAACCAAGTTTTCTCAACCGCTGAAGACAACCAGGCGGCTGTAACCGTGCACGTTTGTCAGGGCGAAAGGAAAATGGCGGCGCAAAATAAATCTCTTGGTAAGTTCGACTTACAGGATATTCCACCAGCAGCACGAGGAACACCTCAAATTGAAGTGAGCTTTGATATTGATGCCAATGGTATTTTGAATGTCAGCGCGAAAGATAAGGCGACCGGTAAAGAACAGTCTATAATTATCAAAGCCTCATCAGGATTATCAGAAGAAGAAGTTGAACAAATGATCCGTGATGCGGAAGCGCATGCAGAAGAAGATAAGAAGTTCCAAGAAATGGTAGAAATTCGCAATCAAGCAGACGGTTTAATTCACGCCACCAAGAAAACCATGGGTGAAGAGAAGGTCGTATTCGAAGATGGCGAAAAAGAAACTATTGAGCAAGCAATTACAGATTTAGAAGATGCACTTAAAGGTGATGATAAGGATGCGATTGTTGCTAAAACCGAAGAGTTAACTAAATCTTCACAAAAGATGGCTGAACGTATGTACGCGGCTGCGCAAGCAGAAGCGGGTCAGGCGGAAGGATCGGCACCGGGACAAGAACAGGCGTCAGCAGACGATTCCAACGATGATGTGGTCGATGCTGAGTTTGAAGAAGTTAAGGATGACGATAAGAAGTAATTGTTCAATTTAGAACAGGTTCTGAATGACGCGGGGATCTTCCCCGCGTTGTTGTATCTGGGATAGTTTTAGAAAAACAAGATTTCATTCTCTCTAGCCCTGTTCCCGGGGAACAGGAGATCAAGATCTCAAATAAATAGTTTAAGAGAAATTAAAATGTCCAAACGCGATTACTATGAAATCTTAGGTGTTGATAAGTCTAGTGAAAGTAAAGACCTTAAAAAGGCTTACCGCCGCTTGGCAATGAAACATCACCCTGATAGAAATCCGGATTCAAAAGACGCTGAAGACAAATTCAAAGAAGCCAAAGAAGCGTATGAAATTCTGAATGATCCTCAAAAACGACAAGCCTATGATCAATACGGTCATGCAGGTGTTGATCCTAGCCAAGGTGGTTTTGGGCATAGCGCTGGTGCCGGCAATTTTAGCGATGTTTTTGGTGACGTATTTGGTGATATTTTTGGTGGAGGAGGAGGTGGCGGCCGCGGCGGTAGGCAACGCCAAAGACGAGGCTCCGATCTTCAATACAACATGGAAATGTCCCTAGAAGATGCTGTAAAAGGCGTTAAAAAAACGATTAAAATTCCAACCTATGTTGATTGTGAACCTTGCGACGGCAGCGGAGCAAAAAAGGGTTCAAGTTCATCCACTTGTGATACTTGTAAGGGTGTTGGTCAGGTGAGAATGCAGCAAGGTTTCTTTTCTGTTCAACAAACTTGCCCAAGCTGTCAAGGTCAAGGTACTGTTATCAAAGATCCTTGCTCTAGCTGCTCGGGTCAAGGTCGTGTACGCAAAGAAAAGACGCTATCGGTTAAAATTCCGGCCGGCGTTGACACCGGTGATAGAATTCGTCTAACCGGCGAAGGAGAAGCCGGAGGTCCAGGCGCAGTACCTGGCGATTTATACGTTCAGGTACATGTTAGGGAACACAAAATTTTTGATCGCGATGGCGATAACCTTTATTGCGAAATGCCGATTAGTTTTGCAACAGCCTGTATCGGTGGCGAGTTAGAAGTGCCCACGTTAGATGGTAAGGTTAAACTAAAAATACCGTCAGAAACTCAAACCGGAAGAATGTTTAGAATGCGAGGCAAAGGTATTTCACCTATGCGGGGGGGCATGCGAGGGGACTTACTTTGTAGGGTAGTGGTGGAAACTCCGATCAACTTGAACAAAGAGCAAAAAGCCAAACTAAAGGAATTTGATGATTATCTTCAAGGTAGCAAAAAACAACACAGCCCCAAGTCCAGTAATTGGTGGAACGGTGTTAAGTCCTTTTGGGATGAAATGACCCAATAATTTGCCGACTTATTGCTAAATAAAGAGAAATAACAGCGGCTGGCGCTAAAAAGATTACCTTTCGACCTATTTTAATGAAATACACCTCGAATATCTTTATCTGAACTACTAATATTAATGGGGGAAGAGAAAATCTGGGGGATAGTAAGTTAAAATGAAAATATGGCTACTGCTAGTTTTAATTTATAACTTGCCGAGCGTCAGCGCCGCTGTGGGAGATAACCTGCTTGCGACTTTATTGACCGAGCAAGAAAAGACTTATTTACAAAGCGTAGACTCTCTTACTGTTTGTAATGTTAGTCAAGCGGCGAGCACCAAAGCGAGTTTTGATGTTGTTGAGCTACTATTAGAAAAAACGGGCATAGTCCTCACGTCCACCCCAGCATCCTCATGGCACACATCTTTCAACGATCTTCAGAATAAAAATTGCGATATATTGCCTTGGGCCACAATACTTTCCAGTAGATTAAAAATCATGGGGTTTACCCGACCTTACGCTAGAATAAAAAGAGTGGTGGTGACGAAACGTACTGAACCCTATGTGCGCGATCTTAGCGGAATTAAAAATGAGGTCTTGTCTGTTCTAAAAAATAACTATGTGATCACTCAAATCAGAAAACAATATCCCAACATTCAAATTATTGAAACAGAAAACCCGACTGATGCACTTATGCATGTGGCCGATGGAAGTACTTACGGGGCCGTCGCCAGTTTATATTCTGTGGCTAATCTATTCAATCAGAACGAACTAGTGGATCTAAAAATAGCCGGGATCTTGCCGCCAATATACGATGATGTCGTTTCGCTAGCAACTAGAAAAGATGATTCGATCTTACTCGGAATATTAGAAAAAGCGATCCTTACCGTAGATAAAGATCGGATCGAGGAGTTCTTAAGTCGGGGAGCCGTGATGACACTTAAACCTTCAGTCAATTATGAGGAGTATTGGCTTCCAATTTCTACTGTTGTTGCGTTCGTATTTATTCTAATATGGTGGAATAGAAACCTTAGGCGTTTGAATGTTCGGTTAGAAGCAACTCATCGTGAACTGGAACTAAAAACTCAAGAATTAGAGTTGTTATCTTCAACAGACACGCTAACAAAAACCTTTAACCGAATAAAGTTGGATCGTGTATTTAGTCGGGAAATAGAACGTGCAGAGCGTTATGGCCAGCCACTATCAATTTTTATGATTGATATAGATTATTTTAAAAACGTCAACGACACTTATGGCCATTTAACCGGTGATATGGTGCTGACAAAGTTCGCAAAAATACTAAAGGATAACCTCAGGGGTAACGACATTTTAGGCCGATGGGGCGGTGAAGAATTTCTCGTTATTTGCCCTTCAATCGAACTAGAAAAAGCTGAGTTAGTTGCTGAAAAATTGAGAGGCATCATCGAACAAACTGATTTTTCCCCGGTTAAAAAAATGACGGCTAGTTTTGGTTTGACAAAATGGATTGAAAAAGATACACAAGAAACTCTTATTTCTAGAGCCGATTATGCGATGTACCTATCAAAAAACCGAGGACGTAATAAAGTAAGCGTTTCTGCAGATCAGTCTGTTTGAGTATTCTTGCTGAATTATTGTTTCCCACTGTCACTCGGAAGTTATGCTTAACAAATAAACATTAGGCTTGCTAGAAAATTGTTAAAACCAAGCTTTTTCGTTAAATTCAATATTCTCACCGATAATATCCATCCATTTGTTAGCTTCATCAATAGGAATATATTGCATTTGAATTTTGTTTGACGCTAAATATATTTTAAGCGTGGCAAGATTCCTACGTCGCTGAAAGGGTGATTGACATACCTCTGCTCTTTGCACTTTGTAGAGTGGAAATAGAATATGCCTAAATCCAAACAATCCTCTTTCGAATCGCCCATATCCATCCTTCATGCCATACCGATATTTTTTCCAGCGTTTAACAACTAATGGCAACATGATTAGTGAAAAAGCAAAGGGTATTGCTAGGATTAAAAAATTTCCACGGTTAAGATAGATAACACTACAAATAATTAGCGAAGGTAAAAACAATTTAAAAATAAGTGTCTTGGCAATGTATCGTCGGTTAATTCCTTTTGTTTCTATTCTATCGGGTCGATCAGTAAAGATAACTTGTGTAATTTTATTCGTTTGGTGGTGATTCCTGACAGGGATCACAAACAAGCTTTTCTTATTCTTCGCGTTGTTTTGGCTGCCGGAAACTTGGCCAAGGGTTAGGTTTACTATCCCTAACCATTTTCCAAAAATATTGGTTTGGGTGATTACCGTTTGTACCTTTTGGATTTTTAACGATTCCTCATAACGAGTTAACAGACCACTCGAGCGTTTAAGGCTCCATTCTTCAGTACCTTGTCCAAGGCTTTGTTTCGACAACACTAGGGAATAGTTAAAATAACGCAGTATTGCCCCTAATATCGAAAAACCAAACATTAAGACGAATACAGAAACGAGGATAATCGCAATCATAAAGACAGTACCCCACAACTCGCCACCCAATAGCTCAACAAGTTGTTGAAAGTCGTTTTTGGAGATTATTTTTGGTAGTACATCATCCGCCAAACCAATAAGTGGAGCCAATACTACAAAAAACCAAAAAATTCCATTACTAGAAACGCCGTATTTAACAAGATCTAAAAGGGAGGCTTCTGCGATCAACTTCGCTTCGTTTATTACTGATTTATCATCGCAATCAAGACTAGAGTACTTTTCCTTTTTTAGTAAGATTTCTTCTCTTATGTAGTTGGCAAAGGTTTCAGAAATCCCCGCTAAGTTTGCCTCTTGACCTTTAGCACCGGCGGTCTCTATCTGTAGAGTGACTAGTTCAAAGGGCTTGAAATAGATTGGTTGTAACAAGTTAATATTTTGTATTCGATCGAATTGAATGACCCGATGATTTTTTTTAAAGACACCCTCATTAATCAATATTTTATCGTCATTTCGCTTGAATTTGAAAAACCAATATTGCAAAAAAGAGCCAATAAGAACTGCGGCTAACAGCGCGCCACCAATTGCAAACATCATCCAAAGTTTATTGTCTGAATTAATGATTAGAACCGCGATCGGTGCTAAACCAGGCAAGGCATCTTTAATGATATGGGATATTATTCTCCCGACAAAAAATATTACCGATAAAGGTGATAGGCGCTGCCAGGTTTCGAGTTGACAGGAATATTGATCGCTATCCATTGGGCTGTTCCGTGGTTGGAAACTTGCTGGAATCAACTGCCTCTTCATTTTGTGTATAGGTTAGAATCTCATTACGCATTTCCTCGGCTATTTCGTTAGGAAGCCCCGGAATTTTTAAATCTGAGGAAGCCCCACCGGCGGTAAAGAACTTAATTGTCGCCATGCCGAATTTTCTTTCCAGCGGACCATGAGAAATATCAATGTGTTGAATACGCGAAAAACTAAGAGCTGTTTGTTTTCTCCACCATAATCCTTGTTTAAAATGTAACTCGCATTCATTTTTGCTATAGCCACAAATTTTGGCCGCGTAAAATCCATAAAGCCCTGAGCTGATGGCAATCACTAATAATATTGGAAAAGCGATAAAATGAATGTCAATTTTTTCAACCAGTAAATCGACTAGTAGAAAAACGACCAGTATGAATGCCCAGCCAATAAAACTACTAAACGCCGAGATTTTAGGATAATGCTCAGATAAAGTTAAATATTCGATATTCTGAGAGTTAGCGCGATTAGGCTCAATGGTCTGATTACTTTGATCTTCACTGCACATAGTAGACTCGTTCATTTGTTGTAGATTTAACAGCTATTCTATCTGAACGAAGTCGCGAAAGATAAATTCCTTAGGAAAATTTTATTTCCATAGTATTGTTTTCTAAAGTAAATGTTTACGATTATTGTCATTGCGAGAAGGAACACCGTGGCAATCTCCGTCGGGTTGGCGAGATTCTTGAGCGAACGTACAAACCTTTGGGAGATTGCCGCACTGCGTTTTATGCCATGGACGGCATGTATGCAATAAACGCAGGAGCGGTTTATAGCCGCAATGACAGTATCTTCATTCTAAAATGCTATGCCACCTGCATTAACATTCTCTCCAACCGACGATAGCTTAGCGCTTCAGCTAGGTGGATCTGTTTAACTTGCTCACTTTGTTCCAAATCAGCAATCGTTCGCGAAACGCGCAAAATTCTATGATAAGCCCGAGCGGAAAATTTAAGTTTTTCGAGTACCGCAAGGATAAAATCCTCAGCGCCCGGTTCGAAATTAATTGCGGTTTCTAGTTCTTTAGGATTCAAAAACGCATTACATTTACCATGCTTTTTTATTTGATGATCCATCGCGCGAATGACCCTAGCTCTAACAACTTCTGATGATTCGGATTTGCTATCGGGGATGTTCCTTAATTCCTGTTGAGTCATGGAGGGTACATCCACATGCATATCAATTCGATCAATAAAAGGGCCGGATAATTTTAAAAGATAGCGCCTAATTTTATCGGAAGTACATCGACAAACGCCGCGCGGATTTCCAAAGTGCCCACAGGGGCATGGATTCATTGCTGCTAAAAATTGAAATTTCGCCGGATATTCTGCTCGACGCGCTGCTCTTGAAATAGTAACGGTTCCAGATTCCAAAGGTTCTCGTAAAACTTCTAAAACGCGGCGCTCAAATTCGGGTAACTCATCTAAAAAAAGTACGCCTTGATGGGCAAGAGATATTTCTCCGGGTTTAGGATTACTACCACCGCCTACCATTGCCGCCGCTGATGCGGTGTGATGGGGCGATCTAAAGGGTCTACGTTTCCAGTTTTGAGTGTCCAGACCATGATCGCTCACAGACGTTATGGCGGCTGATTCAATAGCTTCTTGCTCGCTTAATTCCGGTAGAATTCCTGCCAAACGGGTTGCTAGCATAGTTTTACCGGTTCCGGGTGGGCCTATAAACAATAAATTATGCCGTCCGGCCGCAGCAACTTCTAGCGCCCTTTTAGCGGCGTATTGCCCTTTTACTTCTAAAAGATCCGGTTGTTTTATCACAATGTGGTGAGAAATAGTTGGTAGCGGCTCAAGATCTAAGTCTCGCTGACCCTGTAAGTAAGCACATACTTGAAGAATGTGGTTACAACCAACCGCATGCTCGTCACCCACTAGTCGAGCCTCGGGTAAATTAATATCAGGGATCACCAATTTACGCTTATTTCTTTTCGCGGCAAGAACCGCGGGAAGAATGCCATTCACTTTTCTTAATTCACCCGACAGCGCCAATTCGCCCATAAATTCATATTGAGAGATATCATCGACGTTTAATTGACCGGTAGCGCACAAGATCCCAAGTGCAATCGGTAGATCAAATCGGCCGCCATCTTTAGGTAAATCAGCAGGGGCTAAATTAATCGTAATACGACGAGTTGGGAATTCAAAATTGGCGTTTATTAATGCGCTTCTAACTCTGTCTTTGCTTTCCTTTACCGCTGCTTCGGGGAGTCCGACGATGTTCATCGAAGGTAATCCGTTTGAAAGATGGGTTTCTACGGTGACCAGTGGGGCTTCGATGCCTACGCCCGCACGCGTGTATATTATTGATAGTGACATGACCGATCCTTGGTAAAGCTGATAAGGGGTGTGATTGGGGTTTCGATCTCTACGCCCGCACAAGTGTGTTTGTATGTTCGAAAAAGTATGAGTTAGTTTATAGGAATAGTGTTCTTGCTTAATAGAGGTAATAGCTACTGGTGAATGTAAGCCATTTGCCGTTTACCATGTGAGAGATTAGTGCAATTCAAATAGAAACATCGCGTTTCAGCGAACCCGATCCTTCGATTCGGAAGCCAGCCAATGGAGTTAGTCTGCTTAGGTGGAACATCGAATCACTGAGTGACTACAGCGCGTGAACATCGATAAACATTACCACTAAGCGTCACATTCGTTTGTGATGACCCACCACCAAATTCTGGATCAAAACTAGCGGTTTGCCCGGCACGTTGAGTTAATAGTACAACTGTATTACCGCCAAGTTTCAAAGCTTTATTTTTTAAGTCATGACGTGCGCCGGTTTCGAGATTTTCGTTTGAAGTAAACCCTCCAGTAAAAAAATCACCTTGATTACCCGTAATATCACCTAGATATTCACATTGCTCGGACGGTTTTGTCAGCGCGATACGGACCTGCTGCGCACCGGGAGTTAATTTAATTGACTGACAGGCGGTTAAGGACAAAACGGCTAGTCCTAGATATAGGGTTTTAAACATGATCGATACTCTCTTTATTAATGGGTTAAAACGAAGCAATTTACTAAATTAATAATCGATGATACGGTGTTGGAATGAACGCGAACTGAATAGATTTATAAATTAAATAGGCTTGCAAAATTCGTTAACGGGTAATATTTTTGAAATTCGAGTTGGTGAGGGTGTTCTAAATTTCACTATTTGCGATTAGAAATATCCCACTTTTCACCATAACCCGCGGAACTCTCAGTATACAAATATCGATTGGGGCTTCGTTGCCTACGCCCGCACGAGTGCAGATTACTTCTTGCTGCGGATATCCCACTTCTCACCGTAACCAGCGGAACTTTCGGTGTACAAATATCGATCATTTTCGGTAAAAGCTATTGCGTAAATAATCGCGCCGCTGGGTTTCCATTTATTCCGGACTCTGGCGCTACGCTCCAGTATTTTTTTACCTGTTCGTACATCCCACACGCGAACTTGTTTGCCGGGCGCGCCAGTCGCTAGGTAGCGATCATCATGTGAAAAGCTGGCAGAAACGATAATATATTCTCGTCCGCCCAAATCCAAGCTAGCGATTTTTTCGCCAGTGGTTAAATCCCAGATATGAGCATTACCTAAAGTTCCTGCAGTAAAAGCCTGTGTACCACTGGTACTTAAAATTAGCTTTGTCACTCGGGTTTTATGCTCAAATAGCCGCTTGGGTTTGCCTGATTTAGTGTTCCATAAAATAGCTCGATAATCGGCACCCCCGGTAAACGCCCATGAGCCATTGGCGGATAAATCGACACTGGCGACCGCTTCTGCTCTATGCCCGGTAAATTCGAGTCGTCTACCTGTATTCATATCAATATGGATCGCACGTCCGTCTGCTAAACCCAACAATACATATCGTCCCTTATTAGAGATAGCAACCGCTCTAATTTTTGCCGGTGCTCTCCAGTAACCGTAGGATTTACCGCTGTTAGTATTCCAAATACTGAAATTGCGTTTATCGGCGGTTATTGCCCGCGTGCCGTCTGGTGAAATATTGGTGGCGATAATACCGTTGGTGGGATCATCACTGTGGGTCCAATTGTAGAGTAGTACATTTTTTTCGAGATCCCAATAACCGACGCCGTGATTGACGGATGAGACAATAGCATATTTGGCATCATTGGAAATTACCGCGTCTAAAGTCCCAACAGCGGTGTGTTGGGCTTCTTCAAGCGCCTGTTCGGTTTGTTGGCAAGCGCTGAAAAACATCACCAAAAAGCTCGAAAGCGTTAGTTTTAACGCGATTTTCAACAACAAATGGAGAACAATTCCTGATTTTCTGATAATAACCTCGTACAGGGCTTTTTTTTAAGCTAGTTAAAGTATAGACTCTCTCGCTGTTTTAGAACTAAAAAAATAGAGGTTTATTGTGATCAACTTGGAACTAAAAAAACTAGCATTTACCGCATCGGTAATCTTTGCGCTTTCGGCTTGTCAGCAAGAAAAACCAGCGGCAACGGATGAAGCGACAGACACAAGTAAAGCAACTGATCAGACGGTTGCGACAAGCGATGTAAAAGACGAAGATAAAATCGGTTATGCGCTAGGCGCAAAAATGGCGAGTTTTATTTTGAAAGATACCGAGCAGTATAAATTAGAGAATTTTAATAAGGAGTCGGTTTCCCAAGGATTTAATGATGCGCTTGCTGGAAAAAGCAAATTGTCCGAGCAAGAAATCCAAGAGCAATTCGGCATATTCCAACAGCAAATGCAAGCCGCGCAACAACAAGCTGCCGAAATAGAGAAACAAAAAAATGCTGAAGAAGGTGAAACCGCAAAAGTAGCAGGAGCCACTTTTTTAGCCACTAACGGTAAAAAAGAAGGCGTTGTAACCACCGAAAGTGGTTTGCAATATTCTGTAGTGACTGAAGGGGAAAAGGACGGAGCAAAGCCAAAAGTAACTGATGTGGTAAAAGTTCACTATACCGGTATGTTTATAGATGGTAAAACATTTGATAGTTCGGTTGATCGAGGCGAGCCAGCTACTTTCCCGCTTAATCGCGTGATTAAAGGTTGGACGGAAGGATTGCAGCTGATGACGGTAGGAAGCAAATATCATTTTGTTATCCCAGGTGATTTGGCTTATGGACCTAATGGTCGACCTGGCTCTATTCCTGGAAATTCGGTATTACAGTTTGATGTAGAGTTGCTAGCGATTAATCCTGATGCGAAAAAAGCAGAAGCGTCAGATAAGTAGCTAGTTTGTCGTTATGATGTATATTTCATAAAACGTATCTACTAAACAAGACCCAGATTTATTCTGGGTTTTTTTATGTCTATGGAAAGACTGTATGTCGCAAGGAGCCATGGAAGGCGGTGCGACCATGCCTAAACAATCCATAAGTAAATCATTATACATTTTATAAAAAACATTGAATGTTAATTATGCTTTACTAGCCGTATAGTTCTTCTAACTTATAAAACAACCCTTATTCTATAAAGAGGAATTCGCATGGATCAGTCCGGTCGCTACGCAGATTTAAGTTTAAAAGAAGAAGATTTAATGGCTGATGGTCAGCATTTTCTGGTGGCCTATAAAATGGAACCTCAAAAGGGTTTTGGCGGTTATCTAGAAACGGCTGCTCATTTTGCTGCTGAGTCCTCAACGGGGACTAATGTCGAAGTTTCAACCACGGATGACTTTACCAAGGGTGTTGACGCGCTCGTTTATTATATTGACGAGGCCAATCTAGAAATGCGTATCGCATATCCAGTTGAACTTTTTGACCGAAACGTCATTGATGGTCGGGCAATGGTCGTTTCATTATTAACCTTGATCATCGGTAATAATCAAGGCATGGGCGATGTTAAGGAAGCCAAAATTTACGACTTTTTTGTTCCGCCTAAGTTTTTACAGCAGTTTGATGGTCCTTCAATGGATATTTCCGATATGTGGCGTACTTTAGGACGTCCGCTGGTTGATGGCGGTTATATTGCTGGAACAATTATTAAACCTAAACTTGGATTACGGCCAGAACCTTTCGCCGAAGCCGCCTATCAGTTTTGGTTAGGTGGTGATTTTATTAAGAATGACGAGCCTCAAGGCAATCAAATTTTTTGCCCGATGAAAAAAGTCATACCGTTGGTTGCCGACGCAATGAAACGCGCACAAGATGAAACTGGTGAAGCCAAATTATTCTCCGCCAATATTACCGCCGATGATCATTATGAAATGTTAGCCCGCGCAGATTACGTGCTAGAAACCTTTGCCGAGAATGCTTCACACGTAGCCTTTTTAGTAGATGGTTTTGTTGGTGGCCCCGGAATGATCACCACGGCGAGAAGAAATTATCCAAACCAATACTTACATTACCATAGAGCCGGCCACGGAATGGTGACATCGCCATCAGCCAAGCGAGGTTATGATGCCTTTGTGTTGGCGAAATTATCAAGATTACAGGGTGCTTCTGGTATCCATGTAGGCACTATGGGTTTTGGTAAAATGGAAGGAGGGAATGACGACAAGCTTATCGCTTATATGATTGAAAGAGATGAATGTCAGGGACCTGTTTATTATCAAAAATGGTTTGGCATGAAGCCGACTACTCCAATTATTTCTGGTGGGATGAATGCGCTTAGGTTACCGGGATTTTTCGAAAATTTGGGTCAT
>Ga0256847_1000467_pt1 | contig 25704 bp, 13 predicted proteins | sample TeddybearmetaG_FD_189099 | JGI IMG/M metagenome (GOLD analysis project Ga0256847, IMG submission 189099) | Hydrothermal vent microbial communities from East Pacific Rise, Pacific Ocean - Teddybear | ecosystem: Environmental > Aquatic > Marine > Hydrothermal vents | place: Pacific Ocean: East... | reverse complement strand
AGTCTTCGACAGTTATCATGAAAAATGACAATGGAGAAATGATATATACAAAACTCTGTACAAGACCAAATACAGACCAAATAGCCATCTTCAATGCATTGAATTTTAAACACAGACCCTTCATTAGAAAAACAAAAGTAGTGACCCAATTGTAAAAATGAAAATCGTAGAACGCTGTCTTACAGCTGTTTATGATTATCTATTTTCAAGTTGGGTTAAGACATTTCAAAAATTGGAGACATTGAAAAGGTATGAGGTTTATGGTTTAAGGTTTTCAAGGTGAGATGTTGACATTTAATTTGTATTGTCAACATGAAGCCTTAAACCCTATACCTCGTAACCTTATACCCATTCCTTTTTTTTACAATCTCTTCAATAGTAGAAATGTGTAACCTGAAAATATTTAATCTCTTAAAGTAGAATTAGCTAACATTATTATTAACGAGGAAGTGTTTCAGAATGCTGGGTGCTGGATAACATGAGTGTTGTTATTCCTCTTCTTCCGCTGGATCAATTTCTAATTCCGGCATCGGTTCGAAATTCGAAGCATCAAAAGGTGGCATCTCGGGTTCTTTTGCACCAAATTCCTTTAACAAACGTTTCGCATGCTTCCTTTTTCTTCAGCTCAATTACCGTCTTGCCATCTCCATAAATGAGTGTGCCTTGCATCTTAATTTTCTTACCTGATAGTTTTTTTTTACTTTTCTTCTGCCATCTGCATGAACGTATTTGCTCCATTTTTACCAAAGCCTACCAACATTGCACAAGTACTGTTTACATCAGCCGACCTTCAACCACATTATTACTCGTTGGTTTAATCCTATCTACTTTCTGCTCAGTAAAATATAGAATACTGCTCAAAACTATTAATAATGAGCAGCAATTTTATGAATTGTGAGCAGAATCATAAAACCCCAATTGCTCAATCTGCTCACAAAATAGATAAATACTGCTCAAAAATATTTATAATGAGCAGTATTTTAATGTATAGTGAGCAGTATTTCCTTATATTTGTACTTGTTCAAGTAATTAAATAGGTAAATTAAAATATGCTGAATAACAAACAACAGGCAATTATTGATTTTGTAAGAGTTCATCAGCCAGTAGATAGAGCGACTATACACAAAGGTGTAAAAGTAAAAATGGGAGATAGCACGATAAGGAGGCTCTTGTTGGAAATGACCCCAGAATTAATAAAAACCAATGGCAGAGGAAAAGCAAGGACATATTCCATTTCTGAAGCTTACGAATTGTTTGTACCAGTCGATCTTGAAGCATATTACAAATTGCTTTCTGAAGAGCGAAATGCCAAGAAGTCTTTTAATCTTGATTTGATTCCAAAAGTGTTAAGTAAAGTTGAACTGTTCACAGAAGAAGAAAGGGAACAATTAAATGCATTGCATAATAAGTATATCAAAAACATAGCTCCTCTATCCAACAACGAATATAAAAAAGAATTAGAAATCTTGGCAATCGATTTGTCATGGAAGTCAGGTGAAATAGAAGGTAACACTTATACTTTGCTTGAGACAGAAGTATTATTAAAGTACAAGGAACTTGCTGAAGGCAAGAAGCAAGATGACGCTATAATGCTTCTTAACCATAAAGATGCTTTGGATTTCATTATTGCAGAGCCAGATTATTTGAAACCGTTGTCAATTGGTCGAATTGAAGACATACATTCTCTTCTAATTAAAAATTTAGGAGTTGAAAGAAACATCCGAAGGCGTGGTGTTGGAGTTGGTGGAACAGAATACAAACCTTTAAGTGTGGAGTCACAAATCGTGGAAGTTATGCAACAAATGTGTGATCTGGTAAATGTAACAGACAATATCTTTGAAAAAGCATTGTTGCTATTAGTCTTACTATCATACATTCAGGCATTTAATGATGGTAATAAGCGAACTGCACGCATTATAAGCAATGCCATTCTCATGGAAAATGGATATTGTCCTTTGTCTTATAGAAGCGTAAAAGCTTCTGATTATAAAAAAGCGATGCTGCTCTTTTACGAGCAAAATAATATTACTGAATTCAAAAAGATATTCATGAGTCAGTACGAATACGCTGTAAACAAGTACTTTAATTTAGGACCTGAAATGACAGGGTAAGGAATATACTTATACTTTATAAGATACTTACAAAACACATCTTTACTAATAAATGTGGTCTCGAGTTGAATATTGGGATATTCAGAAGTAAACAGATAACTTAAAAGCCTTAGTATTGGGGTGTTATAGAACCAAGAAAAGAGGGTAGCCTGGCGCTTTATTGTGGGTGGCGGGGGCAGCATTTAGTAGCATAGCCTTTAAAGCGCCTAGAATTTTTGCTTACTTTTTTTTCGATGAAAAAAGTACGGCCTGTCTGGCGAAGACAAGGATGAATTGAAACACAATACCCCAATTTTACGTAAAATATTAAGAAAATGGAGTTTCCATTCACAAGTAAAGTGACTTAACTTATTGAGGATCAATAGGCATATTTATTTATGAATATTCCTATATTTCTATCGATTTTGTATATGAAAACACCAAATAGTAAACATAAAGAGGATGCTGTCACAATGGAAAACATCCTCTAATTTAATCTTGATTTGTCAACTTATTTCGGGACGACTCACACATTCAGTTTTTTAATTCAATTTCCAATAATTCCATCACCTTATTTATTTGATTTTGGGCGTGAGTGTAATTTGATATGTGTTGACTTGTTTCATTTAGGGTGAAAGCCATGAAGTTTTTAACCTCAAGACCGTACAAAAAGTCTGGATCGACCACCTTGAATTCAGATATATCAACTTTTGTATGAAGCAACGGAAAAAAATTGTCATCCAAAGCTTGAAGTAGGTTTTTCTGCATATTATCAATCGATTCATACCTTTGAAGTAATCGTAGTAATTCTCTTTTGATTTTTTTTGACTCAATTAGTTTAAAATCGCCACTTTGAAGAAGTGATATTAAAGTAAAATTGTCAGGCGTAAAGAAGGCGTAATTCCCTATTTCTATAATATATGGGAATACACTATCCACAGGAGCTTTTTCCTTCACAAGATTAAGTCCATATTTTAGTTTTTTACTTTTCTTTTTATTGTTTATAATATTATACGAAAGCTTTAAACTATCTTTTTTTAAATCATTTTTGATATCAATTAAATAGCTTATTTCCTGTTTCTTTGCTTTGTGCCTTTCTCCAATATTATTGAGCCAAAAGGCGACAGATATTCCAATAATTACAATTATCAACTCAATAAAATAATTTGACCAATCGATTCCCTTTTTCACGTGTATTTAGTTTTTATTGCTTAGGAATGTTACTTTATTATTGAATCATTCCTTAAGTCAAATTCTTTATAAAAATCATGTTGTTGCTCCAGAAAGTCGAGATAGGAATTACCCTTGGCATAATCAATATTATCACCAAAAAGAACTAAAATACCCTCCAATGGACTATCATATGGATTGTAAATAACGTGTTTAACATAAGGCCCAATAAAAATGCTCATTCCGGGCATTAGCTCTATTACTTGGTCTCCAAGTTCGGCATGCCCCCTTCCTTTGGTAATAATAAAAAGATTGGGTACTTGCCCCTTATCCAAACCACGTTCTGCGTTCGCTGCCTGCTCCGGACCAATGCTAAACCACCCAATTCTTTTATCTTTCATGGTATATAGTCCGACATGGTCCACACCATGAGTAGGAAGCGATCCGTCTCGTGTAAAATAGGTGATTTCAATAGCATCCTTTTTCCAGAAATGTTCCATAACCTCATAGGCTTTTGCATCTTCCTTTATACCACTTTGAAAACCATCCATATCACGAATATTCAAGCCTACGACATCCGAACCAACGGATTTGGCAGAGGCAGTGGATGCCGTCCATATTTTATTGTAGATATTGTTCAACACTTCTATGCTGGCAAAATGAAAATACCAAGTTGGTGAACTGGGTTGTCCAGAAAACAAATTTACCTCATGCGGTCCAAAATTATGAAAAGTGTATTGCTTCTTTTTTCCGACAAGATACCCTTCTTGTTTTCTATTAGATTTGACATACCACCAATTTTCTCCTACTCTAATTCCAAATGTCACTGTGTGTGCCATGTGATCTGTCTTATAGCTGTCAACAAAACTTTGAAGCATGTCCTGTGTGCTTTCAGTTTGCGCATTAACACGAACAATGGAAATGACACTTATTAAAAATAAAAATATTAAACAGCTTCTTTTTAGGTGATGAATTGCATTCATTTTAATCATTATTTTGAAGATTTATAAATTATTTTCTTACAAAGTAATGGTAGAAACAGCCATTTGATTTGGTGTAGAAAGGGTATTGTGGTGAAACTTTCTTATTTGTGGTGAAATTGTGAATTAACCAAAATTCTTTAAACTGTGGAGGTTTTTCAAAATGGAATCTCTAAAGGATTTTGAAACAGGAACAGGAAAATCCAAGGTATCCAGATATAGGTTCATTTCTTGATTTCCACCCTTGATAGTTTTAACATGTAGTAAATTTACGATGTAAGATCGATGACATCTGGTAATTGATATATGATTGACTGATTTTGTCAAACCGCTAAGGGTAGAACGCATTAAAAATTTCTTCAACTGGTTTTGTTCCAGATAATACAATTCCACATAATTGTCTTCTGCTTTTCCGTAAAGGAAACTGGAAGAAGAAAGTGTAATTTGGTCTTTACTTCCTTTTCCTTTAAAATGTATAAGTTGTTTAGTACCAACAAACTCCTCTTTTGTGGTTAAAATATGCTCCATACGGCGTTGTAATACCCTAAATCTAAAAAAGAAAAAAGTACCAACTAAAGGAAAAAGTAGGACAATGGAAACATTCACCAAAAACTCTAAATAGCTCGTTAATTTAAAGTCATGCCAGTTGCCCAAATAATTATATGTTACAAATATTACCGTACTTGCTAAGAACAATGTCCATATACTCCATATAATTATATTTTTTAACGATGCTTTTTTTAAGAACAGTGGACGCAAAACCCATTCGTTTATAAATAAAACGAGTATTAATAGAATAAAAAAGTAAAAAATCTCCAATAAAAAACCGAAGGTATATTGATGATTTGGATCATAATTGCCTACACCAAAAGGGAGAAAATAAATGATAAAAAAATAAAAGAATACAGACATGGTCAAGCATAAGCTTAGCTTATATCTACTGGTATTGTAAAAATTAAATTCATTTTCGCCCATTATATTTCATCTTCAAAGCGTATTCCTGGCAGTAACTATCCTTTCGAAATCAACCATGGTTGATCATTAAAAGTAGCAATTTATCAAGATTATTGACCGTTTGGGTAAAAAAAGTGTCTGCTTAGAGAAAAAAGGGTGCTAATTATATTTACCGGATCCTGCCGAAGCAATTTGTACTTCGAGAATTGCGGTATCCGTACAGATATAAAGGATATTATTCTGGGGCTGGCTAAAACAAGAATTAGCAATTGAACTTTTTTTATTCTAAAGAGAATATTAAAGGTAGAACTACGCAAATCTTCAAATCCAACTTAATAATGTAAAATAAGATCAAAAGTATTCACAATACATACATTATTGATATTCAATTATTTAAATATTGAGTTGAATCTTGTTAATAATAAAGTTTATTCTTTCAAACATATATGGTCGCTCGCCGCGACTGGCTTTCATTTTCTGCTTGATCAGAAAACGAAACAAAAGAATCAAGCCGCTAAAAAGGCTATACTGCTAATGCTGCCCCCGCCACCCACAGTTTAGCGGCATAGCTCTACTCTTTTTTAATCAGTGTCTTCGACAATAATGTAAATCATGCGAAACTTTAGTTTAGATTAATATCAAAACCTTATTTCACATAACTAATCCCTTGAGGATCCACCCTTAATACTCACCACCCATTCTCTAAATAAGATTCTCAAATAATCTCAACAGGTTCACCAACAAACTCCAACACCTTCTCATTAATATCCCCCTCATATTTTTAACTAAATTTCATATATTTTTTCGAAAAATTGGCAGTATTATTAATTATCGAAAAGGATGTAATCAATACCAAGCTATTTAACCTGATTTTGTAATCGGGTATTTTTACCCATGAAAATGCTCTTATAATACCGTTAATTTGTAAAGTAATGATTCATCCTATTAGGGCAAAAGTTAGTAGGGCAAATGTTCTTCTATATTCTCTTGATTACTAGAATAATTCTATCGTTAAGTGCAAGGTGATTCATTTTACAAAATGATTTATTAACTAAACTTATTTATTATGGAACGACCTGAAAAAACCTTTAAGAAATTTTCTATTCTCTTAATTATTATTGGTGGAATTTTTATACTTAGCCAATCCTTCATAACCTACAATTTCAAACATAGTTCGAAAGTATCAAGTAGTATTGTCATTAGCCCAAACCCTCCAGCTGATGTGACCAGTATTACTACACCTTATCCAACAGGTGTTACCCTGACTGATTTAGCAACTTTCGCTTGGCAAGAATTTATAGCATACAATTATCCAGCCGATCCAGCAGTTCGAGGCCAATATGAAGTTGGCTCCAGTTTTGGAGGTAGCGGACCAAGAGTATGGGAAACCTTTTGGCACCGAAATGAAATTTTCCCTTACAATGAAAGTCCTGCTATGCTTTCTGGAAGTAGTCTTGATCCATCAAGATCTCCGAAATATCAATATGACCCTGCTGGATTTACCTTTAATGGAAGCTACGGTGGAACAGGGGCCATTCCAGATTCTACGTTATGGAATAATCTAAGTGAAATTGATGAGTTAGGCGTGGATCAAATGTTCTCCGATAATAAGGTTGATAATGAACATCGTATTCTTTATGAGGCAAAAATGAACAGGGCAGGAACAAATTACATTTTGGGAAAAGAACTTTATAAAGCAGATACAAGAAGTACATACAAAACTGCGAGTAGTGATCCAGTCAATCTTACTGCATATGGTTCTAAGTGCAATATTACCACTCAAAATATCGTATGCCTGCCTTGTGGGTCAGGTGAAAGCAATACTATTGGAAATGTAGAAATAAAAGCAGCATGGAAATTATTGACGGATGATGATGACCCATCAAAATATTATACCAATGAAGTAATTCACTATTTGGCAGAAGGGGATCCAATAGTTAAAAATTGGTATGTAGATGTATATGCACTAATTGGTTTGCATATTATAAGTAAAACAGAAAATTTTCCTTCTTTTGTATATGCCACTTTCGAACATATTGACAATGAAAATGCTGGGATACAATACATCGATGAAATAACCCAAATGAATCGAGGTGGTGGTGATACCGCAGGAGATACAGTTCTTGTTGAAAGAGTGAATCCAATACCCGCAGAAGTAGAAAGTGTAACAGCAACTGCTCATTCAGCAATGGGTAATGTGGTATGGCAGAATTATAAATTGACAGGTGTACAAGCTTACCCACTTGATTACGAAGATTATTTAGACGGTACTGATCCTTCTAATTTGTCTCATGATTCTTCTACTTATTATTTGGCCAACTTAGTCGTAGAATCAAATTCAGAACTTCAAAGCTTCAGAGGTGCGATAGACCCTAATTCGCCAGACGTAAAAAACATGTATAAAAATGGCAAAGCACTAAACATGGGAGGCTGCATGGGCTGTCATGGGATTGGTCAAGAAAGCGGTGGAGATTTCAATTTTTTGATAGCTAATGCGCCTTTTTCATCTCCAGAATTCGTAGGCTCCAATATAGGGATCAACAGTTTCAGAGAAATCAATAATTATGAGGATGTTCTGGCTATGTTTGACGATTTTGTAAGTCTAAATAAATTGACTGGAGAAATCGAAGATTCTGCTCCTCATCATGCATTTTGGGATAGCTTGACTTATGATCAATTTATTACTGATAGTCTTACAGTTTATGGCAATAAATATAAGATTGTAAATTGTGGTCATCCTGACAATTCGGATATTGTAGAAGCATTGGAAGGAATGCTTGCAGGTGTACGTCAAATGCCAGGAGGAGGGCCATATTTTCCAGAGAATCAAATTGAAGAATTTAAAACATGGATAAAAGATGGTTGCCCTAATGGTGATGAAGGAGCATATTCATCTATAAATTGGGGATCAAGTAAAAAATATGATACTGGAGGTGATCTTTCAGTTGCTATGGATGACAGTGGGAATGTGGTAGATATACATCGCGGTTCACCAGGTGGTCAGTATGAAAATACACATTTTTATCGTGTGGGGAAAGTGAACTTCGGTAATAAGACAATATCTTGGGGGACGAGTACAAAATATGATACTGGAAGCAGTCTTTCTGTCGCAATGGATAATAACGGAAATGTTGTTGAAATACATCGAGGCTCACCTGAAGGTCAGTATGAAAACTCTCATTTTTACCGTGTTGGAAAAGTTAACTTTAGTAATAAGACAATATCATGGGGGGCGAGTACAAAATATGATACTGGGAGTAATCTATCTGTAGCTCTAGATAACAATGGAAATGTAGTGGATACACATCGAGGCTCACCTGGAGGTCAGTATAATAATTCTCATTTTTATCGTGTTGGAAAAGTAAATTATACGAACAAAACAATATCATGGGGAGCGAGTACGAAATATGATACTGGGAGTAATCTATCTGTAGCTATGGATGATAATGGAAATGTAGTGGATACTCATCGAGGCTCACCTGGAGGTCAGTATGAAAACTCACATTTTTACCTTGTGGGAAAAGTGAACTTTAGTAATAAAACAATATCTTGGGGGGCGAGTACAAAATATGATACTGGAAGTAATCTGTCTGTAGCTTTGGATAACAATGGAAATGTAGTGGATATACATCGAGGTTCACCTGGAGGTCAGTATAATAACTCTCATTTTTACCTTGTCGGAAAAGTGGACTATAGTAAAAAAACAATAAAATGGAATAAGAGTACAAAATATGATACAGGGAGCAATCTGTCGGTAGCTATCGACAACAGCGGAAATGTGGTGGATATACATCAAGGTTCGCCTGGGGCAAGTTCCCAAAACTATCACAATTACTTAGTTGGGAAATTGATAAAATAGGGATCGTTCACTTTGAATGAGATAATTAGTGTGGTTATATTTAAATATGAGTATAGCCACACTTTTTTAGTTTTATCAAAAATTAAAGATCATATGTATCTACCTATTTTAGTATTTAGAATATTGTAAATAGAGCTAAAGGTCTTTCCTTTTTTTTGTCACAACATTATATAGATATACTTCTTTAATTCTCTTTTTAGATTTGTCTAACTTTCGATTAACTGCTTTAATCGTGTCCTCATCTATCCAATCTACATGACCAGATTTAAGAAAGTCTTCCACAATTATTTCATTTGAATTACTATCAAAAATAAAATAATTAATATCAAATCCAATTTCCGAAAATTCTTTTGTTTTGCTCATTACTAGCGAATACTCAGCAGTCGCATTTTTGACGATAAAGAAATTATCACCATATCGATCCCTTGCTAGCTTTTCGATTGATATCATGTCATGATCAGGATATACTTTGGGATGTTGTTTACTTGTATGACAAGCACTTATTATAATACAACAAAAGAGTAGCAACCATTTAATCATCTGATCACAATGAGTTTTTGATTTTTGAAATATCCGTTATCTGATTTCACTTGAAGAATATAATGCCCATCTTTAACACTAATTGGAATATTAATATCATGAGACCCAAAACCAAAGTTTGTCCAAGGCCCTTCCTTAACGACCCTACCGTCTATTGCAATTATATCAAATTTCAACTTAAAGGCGTTTTTCAATTGAATAGAAAAATTAATCTGATCTTTTACGGGCTGCGAATAAATATTTGAAATACTTATTTTATCATTTATTATTGATTGCTCTTTTACTTCTAATGATGGGTTATTAATATTAACTTTTGCAAAATATATATTTAAATCTCCATCATTAGTTCTTCCATCAGACCAGAAGGAAATGGCTGTATGATTTGTAGATACTAACTGATGATATTCACCTATTCCAAAACCAAATCCCGCAGTCGCAACTATTGCAAAATCCATAGACTCTGAATTTAATTGAATCTCAGTAAAATTTTCTCCACCATCATAAGAGATCCCCATAAAAAAATCGGTATTCAAATTTGTATTATTGTAATTACTTCTATCATACCAATCTAAAATTAATACACCATTATCATTCACATAAATACTCGAATAAAATTGCTGAATAAGATCACTGTTATCGCTATGTACAATTTTTGGTTCTATCCAGGTTAATCCATCGTCATCAGAGTAAGTCAAAAAAACATTAAAATATTTAGGGTCACTTAGCTCTGACGCTGTGTAGGACATATACAATCTACCTTCATATGGTCCAGCCGAGTTGTCAATCGCCAAATAAGGAGCAGGTTGAAATCTTTGTGAGATATCAGCTACATTGAAAGTGTAATCTGGAAATGTAGTTACAAAAGTAGAATGTTCTAAAGTCGTACCTGCGTTTGAATATTTGTTCGCATACATTTCGATCGGATCACTCCATTTCATATTACTTACAAAGATATCACCATCTCTATTAGTCACTACAGAAGGAATATGATCACCACCAGGAACATCTTTCAAATTAATCAAAGAATAATTAGAATCAAAAGAAAGCAATTGAACAATACCTACGACTGTAGGCACATAAATGTTTCCTTGGTAGGGAGAACTTTCTGAATTATCAATTGTAATCCAAGGCTTATCCGTAAATACCTCATCGAATACATATTTTAATTCCCAAGTTTCACCATAATCTAATGACTCTGACAAAACTGTCAAGATAGATTTTCCTTCAGTGCTAACTAAATGAACTAAAGTTAGAGATCCCTGACTATTAAAAGCAATAACGGGGTCTCCTGCTCCTATGTGCCCAGAATGCTTCCCTTGAAAATCACTTAGCTCCCAAGTCTCTCCGAAGTCTTTGGTATAGTATATTGAGAAGTAAGAATCTTCGACCCCTTCAAATCCTCTCATGGTAACTACTACAATATTATTACTGTCTAATGGATTAATAGCAGTATGGAATTCTGCCTCGGCCAAAATGCTTTTTTGTAACAATTGATCCTGAGCTACAACAAATAAGCTTGATAATAAAAAAGCAACAACATGGATAACATGATATATTTTCATAGGTTTTTTGTTCTTAAATTCAATCTGCGAATTTCCCGATGGCTCTGCCTCGAGGTAGTCAAAATTTAGGATTTTTTTTACTTGGCTTCAAATATAGGTATGTTTCCTTCTTTCTGAGCATTTGGATTGATTGACAAAATCATGAATACTATAAAATATATTGATGATAATTTCATTTTATTCCTTTCTTTTTGTCAGGTTACATAAGATGTATTTTTTTATGGTATCAATAGTTCTTATTAGACATAACACATTTGTAAACTCGAACCTAGGATCCTTATACTTCTTCTATTTTAGCACCTATATAGTTGTATAAAATTACTCAAACTCTCATTCCATAAACCTAATTTCACTGGTCTCAATCCTCAAAACCTCCCACCCATTCTCCAAATAAGTATCCCCAACAACTACAACTGGTTCACCAACAAATTCCAAAATCTCCTTATTAATATCCTCTCCATTCACACCTTTCAATATATAATAAACATAAACGTTATCTTTCATCACCCTCAATACAGGAGGTATCCCACCGCTAATACATCGAATCGCACAACTCTTATGCACCTTACCTTCTGCTGGTTTCATCACCCCAAACCAACATTTAGGATCAACAATCTCTCCACGAAGCGTTTGATTTGTAAGCCTTGGTTTGTAATTTTTACTGATTTCTTTGCCTAGAATTTCCAATACAGAATCTTCCTTTTTGGTAAGCTCAATTAAGGTCTTGCCATCTCCATAAATGAGCGTGCCTTGAATCTTAATCTTTTTATCTGACAGCTTTCCATGCACTTTTTCTGCCATGTGCATAAATGTCTTAGCCCCTTTTTTACCGTATCCAACCAATAAAGCAGAAGTACTGCTTCCATTTTCTAACTGACCTTCATCAAGCAGCAAAACAGGAAATGGATCTTCATAATAGACTCCAACGAATTCTTTGACATTGCCCAACTCATATTGACCATGACTAAAAGGTCTTGCAAAAATGACGATGGCAAAAATGAGAATTGGAATGGCAATGAACATTGGAATCAGCAATCGTTTTATCAGCTTCTTATGTTCTGACGAGGTGTTTCCACTCCATCCTATGAAAAATTTATCCTTGCTCATTTTGAAATTTTAACGGGTTCAACAAAAGTGCCTTCTGGTTTTGGATTGGGATTGACCCAGATTTTATCTTTGATCAACTTCAATTCGTAAGTCTCCAACTTTTCTGTAAATGGGGGAGGGGATTGTCCATTTTCTGGTAGGTATTGGTAGCCATGCCATGGACAAGTGATACATCCATCTATTACTTTTCCTTCACCGATCGGGCCCATTTGATGACGGCAAACATTATTCACGGCAGAGAGTTTTCCTTCATACTTAAAGATCGCAATATTCTGTCCATCAATAAACACGGTCTTGGCACAATCATCCGGAATTTCATCTATTGTGCAGACCTCAGAAAACCCATTCTCCAATACATATTTCTTTTGTGAGCTAAGCCACTTCGCTTGTTTTACTCCAGCTATCAAATGCAAGAGAGCGACACTTCCAAAACTTAGTATCAGTAATACCCAATAAACCATCTTATCCTCATATTGCAATATGCCTAAAGCTACATGTAAGATCACTAGACCATAAGCCACATAGACCAACATATGCAATGCTTTCCAAAATTTAGGACTCAAATTCTTAAGCCAGAAATCATGACTCGTTGCAGCCATTAAAAAGAAGATAAGAAAGGCGAAAAATCCGAACACCTGAAAAGGAAATTGACTTATCGTTAAGTATTTTGTATTGGACAAAAAGATACTTGCCAATGGATGAGTATCGCCAAGAGTATGAAATTGGATTATACAGAAAATGCTATGAATAGCTGCGAATATGAACATGGTCACTCCCAGATGTCTTCTATTGTAAAGTAATGGCAAGAAGATCTTGTTTATTCTGCAAAGTGGACCAATGAATAGGATGAAGTGTAATAGAAATATAGCCGTTAATGAAGCGGTTCTTATAATCAATGTTTCTACAGAGATTTGTGAATCAAAGACAAGTTGTAACCCAATAAATGATATTACTATTAATCCAACTCCAAGAGCGAGGATTTTATCGTATGATTTTTTGAAATTGTTCCAGCCGATTGCTGTATAAGTGTTGCTCATTTTTTTAATAGTATTTGGAGAGGGATAGGATTACTATTACAATAGTTGTTAGTATTATCCATGTTATGAAATGAGATTTTCTTTGTTTAATATTCATTTTCAATAATTATTATTTTGATATTTCATTTTATTCATCTTCGTATAATAATTTTATATTTATTATTTCAAACTATCTTTCGCCTCGCCGGCTAGGCTTTCATTTTCTCCTTGATGAGAAAACGAAACAAAAGAATCAAGACTGGCTAATGCAGCCCTGCAATGCTGCTCCCACATCCCACCTACCCAGTCGTGGCTATGCTTTTTATTTGTTCAGTTTTAACCTCAGATCATCTGCTTTTACCAATATGCCATTTTAATTGCTTTAACTCAATCACTTTAATATTGGGGAGAGGCAACCGGCATTTACAATTTAAGTGATTTTATCAAAAAATGACTTAAAGAAATAGTAACAACCTAAATCCGTGGAATCCATAAATCCGCAAAATCCGCGATTCCGACGCTAGGAGGACAAAACAGAATTGATGCCAATCTCTAACAAAGATTCTTTTTTCTTTTTAAATTAAAACCACAACCCTTACTTTTAAGCATCATTCCTAGATACCTTAATCCATTTAATTAATATTACAGGCCACAATGCAACTATACCAAAAAAAGTAATAACCCTAAACCAAACCCCTGCTCCTTCAACAGAAGGATCTATTTTTTTAAAACCTTTTTGCTGAACAAATACTGCAACTATAAATCCAAGTAGGAGATACACTTGCAAGGCATAAACAAATATAAGTACTACTGTCTTCATAATCCAGAATTTGAAACACCTGCATACTTTATTCCAGTAAGCAAATGCATTTGATGATCAAGTGTGGATAAATCACTCAATTGAAATTTTGAAAAGTCATCGTATCCACAACTTCGGGAAATGACTTTCATCAAATCGGTGGATGCTTCGAAAAATGTTCCTAGTTGTTTTGCAGATTCATCAATGATGAGGCGTTTTCTTAGTCCTTCTTTTTGGGTGGCGATTCCGACTGGGCAGTTGTTTGATCCGCAAGCTCTCATGCCTAGACAACCTATTGCTTGTAGGGCTGAATTGGAGATCGCTATTGCATCGGCACCCAACATCATCGCTTTGGCAAAATCTTCAGGAACTCTAAGTCCACCAGTGATTACAAGTGTTATGTCTTTTCTCTCAATTTTATCCAGGTGTCTTCTTGCGCGAGCGAGAGCAGGAATGGTAGCCACATTGATATTGTCTCTTAAGATGGTTGGTGCTGAACCTGTTCCTCCTCCTCGGCCATCAAGAATGATATAGTCAATGCCTACTGCTAATGCAAAATCAATATCATCTTCTATATGGCTGGCAGCTATTTTATATCCAATCGGGATTCCGCCTGTTTTTTTCCTTACTTCATTAGCAAATGACTTAAAATCATCTATCGTAATCATGTCTGGAAAAGCAGGTGGAGATATGGCAGTTTGTCCAGCTTCTAATCCACGCACTTCAGCTATCTCTTTACTTACTTTCGCACCAGGAAGATGTCCACCTGTCCCTGTCTTAGCACCTTGCCCACCTTTGAAATGGAAGGCCTGTGCTTTTTTGACCTTATCCCAGGAGAAACCAAATTTTGCAGATGCCAATTCGTAGAAGTATTTGGAATTGTTCTCTTGCTCTTCAGGAAGCATGCCGCCTTCACCAGAGCAGATTCCTGTGCCCACCATTTCAGCTCCTTTAGAAAGTGCAATTTTAGCTTCTTTTGATAATGCTCCAAAACTCATATCAGATACAAAGACAGGAATGTCCAAATGCAATGGCTTCTTAGCATTCGGTCCTATTACAACCGAAGTCTTTACTTCTGCATCATCCATCAAAGGTCGTGTCGATAATTGAGCAGGTAAAAACTGAATGTTTTCCCATTTTGGCAACAAATTACGATCTACACCCATACTTGCGGATGGTCCATGGTGGCCATATTTTTTCAATCCGTTTTTGGAAAGTGATTTAATGTATCCGGTGTACGGTTCTGTATTTTCTGGATGTGTGTCTGCATATTGTCCAAGGTATTCTTCTCGATTAAAAGGTTGAGGATAATCGACTTGATATTGATTGATCTCTTCTTCATCTACACAGATATATCCATCTTTGACTTCCGATTTAAATTTATACAGAACTTCTTTATTGTTGTATTCTGACACCCCTGTATCGTACCGATAATCCCATCCATGCAGGCCACAAATCAGGTTGTCTCCTTGAATAAATCCATCGGCCATGAGAGCACCTCTGTGTAGACATCTACCATATAGCACAGAAACCTTGTCATCATATTTTACTATGACTAGGTCGAGACCATTTATTTGGTAAGGGGTTGGTGTCCTGTCTTGGAGGTCAGTAAAAGATATTGTTTTAGTCATTTACGGAATTTTCTATTAAGATTTAGAATCAAGAATTCAATTGACAAACTTAGCCAATTTCAAACGGTTATATTAGGACTGCGATAAATATATAATTCTGCAGACCAAAATTAACCAGGCTATTTGAAAAAAATCAAATATATTCCATTCATTGCAACATTGAATTTGACCAGATTAGGATCATTATCATTTTATTTTTCCAACAAATATTTCCGAAACTAAAATTTAATTCAAGATACCAGATTATAAAAATCAATCCAACAATCCACTCCAATCCAGTTCTCCCTCATATGGAATTATCATAAAAATATCCATCAATTGATCTTCATCTAGACAAAGTAGAGAAGAATCAATGCCCTCAACAATAAATTTAGTTGACAATTTGGACAAAGACAATTCTATTGGCCAATCACTACTTTCAAAGTTGCCAACTTCTTCACTCCTTTCAGGTGCTTTGACCATACCATTTTTTGTATTCCAAGAGGAATCATTCAAAGTCATATTGAATTCTCCTTTTTTGACTTGACTGGCATCTTGTGAAAATATTGGCATCAAAATGACCTGATTTTTGCCTTTCTCTTCTGTCCCGATTTTTAATGTATCCTGCTTTAAATTGACATTGAATATTGATTCTGAAATATTGGCATTCATATTAAACTTGCCTTTATCATCTGCAATTAGGAATTGCTCCCATTCTATAGGAAATTCATTGCGAAGACTTACACTTTTATAACCATAATGCATTTTTAAAGCCTTGGTCTCGATAAGCTCTTTTGTATATTCTATGCCACCATCTTCAGCTGTATAATTCAAATGTATAATCACATCAGAAATGTTGATGAGTTTTAATCGATTGGCAGCTTTTGGCATTCTTAATTCCCATTTAGAAATAGCACCTGTACCTTCGAAAGGTAAGTATCGATCACTATCAAAATTCAAATCAAATCGACCACCATCCTTATCTTTTTTACAGATTGCTATTTGTTGGTTGGCTAGATTGTCTATCAATAAGTCCTTGAATTCCTCTTCAATGAAGTCATCTTCTCGAAGGAGAAATTTAGTAGTATTGAGATCAGGTTCTAATAAAATACAATTGTTCAATTGCTTAAGGGTAGCTTGTATCGAATGAGATTTGCCAAAATCACCTTCAATAGAAATTGAGATTGACTTTATCTTTCTACGGTACTGACCAGGAAAGTCATGATCAAATAGATTCTGAGTGAAATCAAAGACACACGAGCCATTATTTTTTAAGTCAAACAATGCTTGAACATTTAAATCCTTAAGAGAAATTACTTTTGAGAGATCCTTGCCTTGCGGAGCACTGTCGAGGTAAGCTTTATCGAGTCGTTCTAAATCTACGATTAGTCCTTCTGCCGCAAGTAATCCTTTGCGAAGACTATCCCAGTGTGTAGATTCTATAAAATCTCGATTGGTACTATGCTCAATATGGTAAGCTTTTTGGGCAGAGATAGCAAGATCATAGGCTACTTTGAAAGCTTTCATATACAAGGAAGAAAGCCGCTGTATCATCCATCTGTTCAACTCCTGACCTGTAAATTGAGATTTAGCTAAAGTGTTTTTCTCTGTATACTGTTTCTTTCTCTCACTGTGTATTTTTAGGTCTTGCCGCAATATTTTTAATCTAGTCTCACTGGCAGTTATCTCTTGAGTTACTCGTTTTAAATCGATTGAACTGTAAATCTGGTTTGCTATATGTTCACTTTTGTGCCTTGCAAAATCCACTGTGTTTGATAGTATAGTGTGAACAGTGTCCAATAAATTCGCTGCCTGTTCTGATGTATCTCCAAAACCTTCTGGGATTTTAGAAGGTTGAAATCCTCCATTTGCCAATCCAAAGATATTAGGAACTGTAGCTGCTCCAGATTTGGCAACATATGCAGCTACTGCAACACCGTGAAGAAGCGCTTTTCCTCCTAATGCCACAAGCCTGGCTGCCTCAAGAACTATTCCAACTGGATCTATCATCATATAACTGTGATAGTCAAATTCAGCTTTGACTCGATCTTTACTAAATCTTAAAGCTGAAGTTATTTGCTCTTGCTCTTTGATTTGCTCTACATTAATAACATCTGACAATTTCAACAAATCAAATTCATGCTTTGAGCTCAAAGAATCAAGTTCATCCTGTTCTTTATTCTCAATTGCAGTTAAAAGTGATTGACCCAAATGCATGACATGCTGACTAGCCCTCATCGCGCGCTCCATATAATGTGGAAATTTAAAATTGGTCGTTGTTGATCCTCCAGAAATACCTCCATGAGATTCACTTCCTGCCAATCGTTCCACAATTTGTCTAGGATCGATAGGAGCCTGATACTCGGCCAACATACGATATACACCTTCTATATTCATGCAATGACGCAGCTTAAATAGACGATCATCTACTAAATCCCAATAAGCAACTAATTCTTCGTTTTCAGGTGTGTAAAATCTGGAGTCCATATGGGTAGAAAATCCGCTAGATAGTGTAGCAGTGTCCGCAACAGGAAGTATCATCTGTTCTAAATTAACAATACGATTCATTGCTTGATTGACATTTCCATTTGATTCTCTATATCCTGCTACTCTACTTTCATTATTGACAGGAATAGCATACGTAGGTCTAGGCCCTATTATATCTTCTCCTTGTACATATACAAGTGCTGCGAGGATATTAGTCTCCCAACTGTCTTTAGTAAATAATGAATCGCCCCATTCCAGGAGATTGTCAACATATCGCATGACAATAGCCTTCTGAAATGAACCTATTTTGAGTCTGCATATTGCCTCTGCATCAAGTGGGTGCTTAGCAAAATCTGATAGGTAATTTGGATTATTTATTCGTTTTATAACTTCATCTTTATTTGAATTTCGCAGAGGTAGAAATCTCCACATTCGCCAAGGATGAGTAGATCTTTTTCTGATCTCTGATTTGGCTAAGATTGTATTCCAAATGGCAAAATCTGCCATCAATCCTTTTGCTTCAGTATTGGTTTCTTGTTTCCAAAGTACTACTGTAGATCCTTCAGAGATACCAGTGTGTTCGCTAGGTTGACTGTCTACTTCTTGATTGATACCGTCGAGATAGATGTCGACTGTCTTGGGATCTTTGTTGTATGCAAATGCACAATGATGCCATTTGTCTACCGACAAACTGGATTTTGTTTTTACCAGTAATCTATCGATTCCAAATAAAAGTTTATTGGTATTTGCTTCCAATTGAATAGACATTCCATTTTCATTGGGCTGATATAAAATAGATATAGTTTTGTCAATTTTTTTATCAATTTTAAACCAAAAGTCGATTGTAAACTTTGTTATACTTGAAAATAATCTGCCCAATGGACCATTTGAATTATTAGAAAATTGAATGACTTGTCGCGGTCCGTAAGGAGTCAAATCATCGATAACTGGATAGGTTACATTTTTTATAACAGAAACGCCCCCTCTGACCCGTTCTTTTGAATTCCCTTCAAATGGCCAATAAAATTGTAAGAGTGTTGAATCTAGATTCTCAGGATGATAAGGGTCATATATATAATTGAACCATTTTTTTGATTCTTCGAAACGCTGTTTTGAATGCAATGTTTTTGCCAAAAGAAACGGAATATGGAAAAATATTTCCCAAAAGTAAGTTCCATAAGGACCGCTGAAATCCATCAAGTCATTCTTGGGTCTTATAATATTGTCTTCATTATTTCCTTTAGATTCTGTATCAAGAAATCTATCAAATGGTAATTCCTGAAGTAGTTGAGCATCCAATTTAAGTAAGTGCTCATGTCCTCCAGCTGCCAATCTTTGAGCTAGGGGATGATCAATATGCGTAGTCAACCGTACAAAAGATTTCTTTTTGGTGTTTTTGATATTAAGACACTTAAGTTGAAGATGACCTTCCACAATATTAATTACAGTCCGTGAAGAGATTTCAGGTAACCTAATGATCGAGCTCTTTGATTTGATTTTGGAATTCTCCTCTTCATGAGTTTCAGGAAAAACCATAAAAGCTTCATCTTCATTGTGAAACATCGTCCAACCCAAAATATTTTTAACTGGGATTCCATCTGCATTTGCATGAACGGGTTCCTTAAATACAGGTGATATAGTGCCTTTAACTTCTTCATGATGAAAGTTGCCTAATAAGGCATTAGTTAATGTGCCAGAAACCAGATTCATAAGACTTGAATTACCAGTTTTATTGCTACTTAACTTGGTAATGACTTTATGATCTGCATTATCTATATGAACAGTTTGCATTTTTACAGTTTGCCTTTCCATGGTAAGGTCTTCATTAAGGATGATTGGAACAATTCCTTTTGAGTCATTGGAATCAGTTGGACCTACATATTTGATATTTTGATTTCCATCCTTAGTATGCTCTCCATATGTAATAAGAATCCTATTTTGATTTACTTCATCTTCGGGTAAATATAATGCAGATATTTTCTTCCAATATATTTTATCCAGATCTGTCGATAACATCCATTGATTGTATGCAATGTCGGACTTCTTATAATCTTTAAACCATTCTGCTATTTGTTTATGATCTGGGGTATCTTCTTGTGTATCGATATTAATAAGAACATTTTCAATAAGCGTTTGAGGAGAAGACCATTGGCCAGCATTGTCTTCATAGATATATTGAATATGAGCAAATGTTGCAGTGGTGGATAAGGATTTATCTCCTTTAGTTTTTGTTTGTTTCTCTTTAGTAAATTCTACCCAGAATAAAAAGAGCTTTTCGAAAGCATAAATAGGAGTAACTGTTTTAGCCAAGATACTTCCACTCATAAGTAGGGATTCCCAAGGGGTCCACCGAGTAATGAGTATTTTTTTGGTCACTTCCTCAACACCAACTATGGCTTTACGTACATAGTACGTATTAGGTTTCGTACGTGCTCGACCTATAATGAAGATAGTTTTTTCTTCATCTCCAGTATGTGGATTGATAACATGGGCATAATAAGCATCTATAGGTTCTAAATTTGCTTGTTCAGAAAATTTCTCAAAATAGTTGCTATAGGCACGTTCTGCCGCTTCATCTGTTAATTCTCCTTGTAGAATCTCTTGTTGGATATCTTCATATATTGGACTTTTCAACTTTCGAAGTCCAGGATCAAGATAGTTTTCTGGAAAGGTTTCCACTTTACGATGTGCTTCCCAGACACGGTATTGACCCATTTCTTTCCATTTGGCTTCTGTGATCTTATTCGTAATATCTGGTTCTAGCCCTGCACGACACTGATGGACATACATTTGGAGGCTATTGAGAGCAGATTTCATCCTTGATATTTGGGCGCATCCACTCATTTCCAGATCTATCAGCAAGTAATCAGAAAGGTCAGAGAGACGCTCTCTTTTTCCTATTCTATATCCAGTATATCCCGCCAAAACATCTCTAGTCTTTTCGTGGAGACGATTTTCTATGGGGGTGATTACTTTTTTATATTGGTCCTTTTCATATTTAGAATTGATAGCCTCTAATAGCGCAAAAGATCCTTCGTTATATGCTTTCCAGGCTCCTTCATCTTTCGAAGAATTATGAAGCTTCGATATTTTGTGCAATAAATTTACACCCACACCGATTTTTGTGGTGGTGGCAAATAGGCTTTTAAGGGAATCAATATCTTTGACATGAAGTTTCTTAAGTGTTGGAATATACTCAATCGCTTTTTCGATTTCATTAAAATCCCATCCACTGATTTCTGCCAATCTTTTTTGTTTTGCTTCTTGGTCAGAAATAGCAAAAACACCAAGAAGTCCACCTTTGGATTGTGAAAAGTCTTGGGATAAATTTTTATATTGAAGTAAGGTTTCTATGAGTTCAAGATCAAACAGGAATCGTTCTCCAATAGGGTCTTCAATACCAAAACTATCGTGATGATCAATCAAACCAAGAATGTCCTTTGCATCAAGATTCAGTTTTATAGCAAAGTACAACTTGTGAGCAAAACTGTATAACCACTTACTGACCAATTCTGGTTGCGCATGATATTTAGCTTCAAGCAAAAGTTTGACATAATCTCCAATGCCCAAGACTTTATTTGTCAGCCGCACAGCTGCCCAAACCAATTCTTCTTGTTGTGAAAACAACTCGGTTAATGAAATCAAAACATGATCTTCCGCTGATTTATGAACACCAAGTGCTTCTTGCAGGACATCGACAATAAATACTATGTGCTGGTCAAGGGGTAAGTCTGTTGTTTTTTTCCATTGTTGTTCTGGTAGAGTTGCGCCTTCTAATGGTATTACATCTCCATGACGTCGATCCGAAACTTTGTTCACTATCTCTACACCGGAACCTTCATCCATAGGCCAGTAACCGACTAATCCGGGTTCATTTCCGCTTAAACGTCGGTTCATATTCAGTTGGATTTCTTCCTTGGTTTTACTTTTGCTCCATAGTCTTACATCAGAAATGTGTCCTTTGAAATGTGTTTTATGTGTACCATTTGTACCAAAAGTTATGGGTTCTTCAGAGATGCCAATTTCATTTTTATAGACACTATTTCTTACTTCTTCTCCATTGACATAAAGAATGAGTTTTTCACTCTCGAGATTCCATGTAAATGCGATATGGATCCATTTATTTTTATATTTATCGGAAGAGATTTCAATAAATCCTCTGGGCCCTGCTACACCTCCTCGATTTCGAAAACTTAATTGTATTCTATCTGCATTTACAATCCAGTATAAAGAGTAGCCCGGCATTCCATCCCAATATCCTCCCTTGTGAAAGATCATACCATTAGATTGACCTATTCCATTTATCCATGCTTCATAAGTTACGGCATGTGTGAGACCATATGTTTCATGATTTCCGCAATTTACATAAATCCCATTTTTGATATCCTCTGGAAAATTTAAGACAGGAATTTCACATTTAAATACACCATTCAATGCTTTTGAAACAGATTCATAATTTATTTCTTCATCATTTTTAATTACGATCCCATTCTCATCAAGAAATTCACCCTCTTTTAATTTCGAAACAATACGATCTGCTGTGGGTCTGTCAATATTGTCAGTATGGAAATTTTTGGCATTAATCGTTTTATAATTAGATTCAGGCAATTTATTGAGCATCTGTTCCGCATCTTCAATTGTGAAGCCTGGATCTACAAATGAATTTACTTTCTCCGTCATGAGGTACCTCAACTCATAAACAGTAAGGTTTGATTTCTTTAGCCAATTTGCCCACTTTGTTATGTGAACAACAGCATTAAGGGTTAATATATAAGGCATTTTAATGAGCCCCAAAAACACCAAAAACTGTTTCATTGGTATTTCTAATAGCTGTGAGAGCTTAGTATATCTATAAAAAAAAGATAAGTTTTCAACGCTCAGTTCTTTTTTAGGAAAATTAAGCTCATTAAGAAAATTAATCAACTCTATAAAATCATTATTGTCTATATTAAGAGCAGCCATTATACGCTGACGATATCTTAAATTATCTCCTTCTTGGCTTAATAAATCCCATTCAAGGACTTCACTTTCAAACGTCGGATTATGGTAATGTTTAGGTCTATATGGTTCTTCAATGGTACTATCGAAGACCATAGGTTGATTGAAGATTTTATCAAAAAGAGCTAACGAATTATTGTCATCTGCTCGACCGTAGGTTTTAAGATCGAACCATAGACCACATAATTCTATGAGGGGTAACTTAAATTGTTTTTGAAGATCCTTGATCTGCGCTAACTCTCTTATCACTACTGAATATAGCAGTGTTGCTGTTGCCCCAATTGATTTTAAGATCCAATCAAGCTCTATAAAGCTCCATTGAAATTTTCTTGACAACCTTATAAATCGATGTAAGCGATCAAATCTTTCCAGACTGTCTAAATTTAAAATTGTTTCATCTGGAATTTTTCCTTCAATTTGTAAGGGATTTTTAGACGGCCTATGTCGATTGATATAAAAACGCTTCAATATCTCATTTGACTTTTCATGTGATTTTTCCTCCATTGACAAATTTTGATACAGCAATTCATCTAAATCTAATCTTGATAAATTGGCTTGAGTCATTAACTTGTCAACCTTGGTCAGAGTATTAAGTGGCGATGTAATTCCGTAGCGTGCCTTTATTGATTCTTCATCATTATCTGGATTGGCGATAATTTTGTTGTCTTCGAATGATAGATTAAGATGTTCTAGATTAATGTTATCAGAGTGTACATTGAACTGCTTAAAAATTTCAGATAGTGTGAGTTTGAAATGCCCAAGGTAGGCACGTATTTGAGTCAAAGGAAGATGAAAAGGTAGGTTCAATGGATGAGTTGCCTCACAAGCTAAATAGTGAAATATATCTAGCGGGATTCGGTCTCCAGATGAACAAGTAATGTTTATGGCTTGGATATTAAGAACAGAAGCATTTGGCTCTTGATCCTCATCGACTACTATGTTGTAAATCTTTGAACCATCAGCACTAGTCAGTTTGTATTGAGATTGATCTAATACTTTAAACTTTAGAGGTTTAATTTTTAGTTTGCTTCTTTTTTGAAGTTCAACAATATCTTCATTACATTCTAAACTGTATAGTGATTCTAAACGATTTAGCAATATTTCATTCACTAGATGTAAGTAGGATAATTCAGTCTCAGCATAGTGCGGATCAAATAGCTTATCATCATAGAACAAATCTGGACGTCTGATCTTAAGTTTTAGATTGTCATCTCCAGGTTTTGTAATTTTCTCATCAATCAATTTGCGTAATTCAACCAGGTATTTATATGGACTAAATATAGATTGTAAAGGCAGACCATCATTCAGCAGATTTTCTGAATTGATGAGTTCGTAATCAGTCTGTTCCTCGGCAAATGAAATAAGGTCAGGACGAAGATTACAAAAGCGGCTTGATCGATAATGAGGTGAAGTGACTACATCTCTAAGATTTGAAGAAAGTAGGGCAGTGCGTTCTTTTACATCTATTGCCGTTTTATAGATTTTATGAGCAGTGGAAGAATCAATTTGTTTGCATTTGCTCACAAAATCACTTTCCGATAGAGCAACTATATCATGTGCGCTGTCAAAATCTTGATTTAATAACTCTTTTTCTACTTCCACATCTCCACATAATCGCAATATCCGCTGATGTTTTTTCAGTTGAATAATAATTCCTGCTTTGTCACGTTTGGAACCTCGCCAATCCAATTCTTCTAGTTTGGCAGCATCACTAAAGTCAAAACTGAGCATGTTTATCGACTTGTTTTTTGATTTTTTACAAAACTTAGAGATTTTTTTGTCTTCGATTAATTGAATTGAATGAATAGACATATTTTTAGTTTAGAGAGATTAGAAAAAGTTGTGACTATTTAAGAAGTATTGTCTTTGTTCTTAAAATGGGCTACATGCCATTAATAACCAGATTCAATGAAAGGTTACCTTTGATTTACGTTTTATATTCTATTATTATTAGAATATCGTTAAAGATTACTTTCTAATGTAAAATGTCATAAGCAGAGAATTCCACGATATATTTGTATTATTTTCTACGATCTTAACTATAGACAATAGTTGTAACTGCTCTTAATTTTGATAATCCCTTTTATTATTATTTTACTAAAGTTTCGCAGAAAATACATTATTGATATTCAACCAATTAAACATTTACAAAAAATGTAAATAATACCGTATAATGCTGTTTTATAATGATTTATCTAACTTTTCTTAATCTCTTGGGGTTTAATTCCCCGATGCTTGCATCGAAAAAGTAACTTCAACTGAAGCATTTGTGTATGTGAAGCGGGTGCATTTCAGTTTGTCTTTTCTATTTTATTGGCATTTTAGTTTGGGGTTAAATCTGAATGAAAAGAAGTATAGCCATGACTGGGTATGTGGGCTGAGGGAGCGGCATTGCAGGGCTGCATTTAGCCAGTCTTGATTTTTTTGCTTCTGTTTTTTATCAAGGAGTCTAGTCTAAAAAGGTATGAAACAGAAATATTGATGTCATGTTATAAAATTAGTATATGTATATTTCATTGATTATTAAACTAT
>Ga0256847_1000466_pt1 | contig 25710 bp, 20 predicted proteins | sample TeddybearmetaG_FD_189099 | JGI IMG/M metagenome (GOLD analysis project Ga0256847, IMG submission 189099) | Hydrothermal vent microbial communities from East Pacific Rise, Pacific Ocean - Teddybear | ecosystem: Environmental > Aquatic > Marine > Hydrothermal vents | place: Pacific Ocean: East... | reverse complement strand
CTCTAGTCAAAGCCGCTGAATTTGAATTATCATGGGGTCTATAGCCCTAAATAACAACGAAAGGCCCTAATTTTGCTAGCATCGCCCTAGAATAATAACTTTCCCGTCGCACCGGGCGATAATTGCTCTCTATTATTCTAACTCCTCGTCAATAATCTGCTTAAAAGCCTCATACGGCTGAGCGCCCAAAATTAACACGCCGTTAATAAAAAAAGCGGGAGTAGAATTAACGCCATACTTTGCTCCTTCCGCCAAGTCTTGGTTAACTCTTAGAGCATGCTTGCTGTTTTTTACACAGCTTTCAAATTTTTTAATATCTAATCCGATGGATTTCGCTTTATCAACCAAGCCTTCCAGTTTTAATCCCTTTCTGTCTGCAAACATGAGGTCGTGCAGCTGCCAAAATTTTGCTTCTGATTGCTCTTGTGCACAAAACCCTGCTTCAGCTGCTATGAAGGCCTCATCATGATTAGATAATGGAAAGTTTTTGTAAACCAATTTTATTTTGCCAGGATAATTTTTAAGTAGTTGTTTTATGGTCGCTTCTGCGCGAGCACAATAAGGGCATTGGAAGTCTGAATACTCTATCAAGGTAATTGGCGCGTTAGCATCTCCTAAAACTGGAGCATTTCCAATTGGAATCTCCGTTTTAGGCCTTCCAGGCTTTTTGAGATTTATAACTACACCATGTTCTTTGCTCTGTATGCCAAACCATTGATCCACAGCTTGTCTTGATTTTTGAGTGACAATGTAATCTGCCGCCTTTTTTCGAAAGGCCTCATTTACCTTTTCTTTAGGTACTTTGTTACCCGCGATTAAATTATCAACTTCTGCTTTACTCGCAGTCGGGTTTTTAGTTACGAACTGCTTGATGAAATCATCGGGTTTCATCCCTCGACTATAAGGGTGAGCTTTAATCAATCTAACCAATAACATGTTTTTCAATTGATTATATTTCAGTTCGTAAATTTTGAGTTCTGCTTGATAGAGCTGCTCCTCAATTGAATCAATTACCTGCTGATTAGTGATGATTTGATTGTCGATAATGGCTGCCGCGCGACTGTCCACTTTTTTGTACGCCGACAATTTCTCACTTAGCAGGCTAGGTAAAACCAAGGAGATGATGATTAAAATAGTTCTCGCGTTTTGTGACATGTTGCTTCCGATGGCTTTTGACTTGATTACCGTAGATCTTAGTGACAAAACTAATCCTACACAAGCCCCCAGCCCAAAGAATCGGCTAAATACTCTGAGTACTAAAAAGTTTCGCCCGCACCATTTGTCGATATTCGCTAGGGGTAAGTTTTGTTGATTGTTTAAACCGTCGAGCAAAATAACCATTGTCGGTATAACCTAATTGATCAGCAATTTCTTGATGGAGTAGATTGGTTTCCCTCAATAGTTCTTTGGCGGCATTGATTTTTAAGTCATTAATATAGGCAAACGGCGATTTTCCAACGGCTGTTTTGAATCGTCGCGAGAAATGTCGAACACTCATATTGGCGAGATTGCTGAGTGAGTTAAGATCAAAAGGTTGATAAAAATGAGTTTGCATCCATTGCTGAACTTCAATAATACCCTCATCGGGATGGCGAGTATCTCCAGCGGAAAACCACGGTTTATCAAACGATCGATCGATTTCATGACTATAATGTTGTTCTACCACTTGGCTGACTTGTTTGCCGAAATGATCCTCAATGAGATAAAGCACATAATCTAATAATGCATTAATGCTACCGATACTAGTGATTGATCCATCTTGGGTAATAAAATGATGTCTCTTAAGATTGACTGTAGGGTACTTCTTCTCGAATTTATCAAAATAGTACCAATGGGTAGTCGCGACCTTACCATCTAACAATCCAGAACGAGCTAGTAGGCAGACACCTGTTCCAGTAGCGACAAACCGACAACCTTCGGCATGTCTCAACTTCAGCCATTGGATCAAATCGCCATTCCGATTTATGACCGCATCAGGGTTTCCCCAAATTGGCGGAATAAAAATAATATCCGCTTTAGGTGCCGCAGCGAGACTATGATCAGGCAATATTCTTATTCCATTGGCCAGCCTTACCGATTCTGCCGCACTCTGGCTCGATGAAACCACATCACAGCGCCACGCTTCAGCTACTCCAACGATGCCTTTCTGAATTCTGGCGATTGATTGTGCTGAGCTGATCATTTCCATTGGCAGGCTAAAACCCGTTAACAAGGCTTTAGGAAAACAGATGAAAAGTGATAAGAGCATTAGGATCTTTAGTGTTGAATAATACGTTTAGACATTCTGGCTATTATATACAATATGATGGCTTTATCATCCTATAAACCGGATACTTTTACTATATACTAGCGAAAATCTGATTCCAGCAAGAATAAATGGTTAATCCTCACTATTTATTCCAACATCAACGAAGATCTCCCTATGAAAAAATTACCTGTTATCGTCGGTTTCGGCGGAATAAATGCCGCTGGTCGAAGTTCATTTCATCATAGTTACCGTCGTATGGTGCACGAGGCGCTTTCGGAAGAACAACTCGCGCCGATGTTCAAGGGTCTTTCTGCTATTACCAACCAATCAGAAGACACTGATCGGGAAACACTGCTAGAACAAACCTTAATTAGAAAAATAGAGAAACAAACCTTTGATCTGGACGAAATAAATATCCATAAGAGAGCCAATCTCAAATCGAATGCGGAAACAATTCATTTTCAGGTCAGCAAAAGACACCTACCAAAACACATACCTGATAATTGGAATGTCGATGAAATAGAAAAGGGAAAATTTAACGTTTCTATCGAAGGTGAACTAGAGATCATGATCCCAGAAAAACACCGCTCTGCCGTTTCCAGTGCCGGTCAATTACCAACGGGTTTTGATGCGTCCATTCTTTATACCTCAAAAAATCAACCTAAAGGTTTACAACTGACTGTTTTCGGCGCATCCGACGCATTGCAATCTATTGGTATTGAATGGTCAGAAATCCTCACGCATATTAACCCTGATCAAGTGTCTGTTTATGCTGGATCAGCGATCGGACAATTGGATGATTTTGGTGGTCGAGGATTAGCTCAAGCTTGGCTCAAGGGTGGCAGAATCAGCTCGAAGCAAATGCCATTAATGCTCTCTCAAATGCCTGCTGATTTTATCAACAGCTATATGATCAACAGCGTGGGAGCTACTGGAACTAACATGGGTGCTTGCGCTACTTTCCTCTACAATTTAAGGCAAGGGATCAGTGATATTCAATCGGGTGTTGCTCGGGTGGTTATTGTCGGCGGTGCCGAAGCGGGGGTAGAACCTGAAGTTATCGAAGGTTTTAAAGCAATGGGCGCGCTTTCCGAAGATCAACAACTGGCGGATTTGGATAATAGCGAGACTGCCGATTACAGGCGAGCTAGTCGTCCTTTTGCTGAAAATGCGGGTTTTGTCATATCAGAGGCTGCACAATTTTTTGTGATTATGGATGATAAATTAGCGCTCGAACTCGGCGCAACTATCTATGCTTCAGTTGCTGATGTGTTTGTTAACGCAGACGCCAATAAGAAGTCTATTTCATCGCCCGGAATCGGCAACTATATCACCGTCGCTAAAGCAATGTCTCTGGCAAAAAATATTCTCGGTGAGGAAGGCGTAAAGCAGACCTATGCTCAAGCCCATGGAACTGGAACACCACAAAACAGAGTCACTGAGTCACACATTCTTAATGAAGTTGCTAAGAGTTTTGAGATTAAAGACTGGAGTGTAACGGCTATAAAATCCTACGTTGGTCATTCACTAGGACCTGCCGGAGGCGATCAACTTACAGCAACATTGGGGGTTTGGGAATACGGCATTATCCCTGGAATTAACACTATCGATAAAATTGCCGATGATGTTCATGATTCAAATTTACATTTTTGTCTCGATCACACCAACGTGGGCGAGAAAGGCATTGAAATGAAGGCAGCAATTATTAATTCAAAAGGATTTGGTGGCAATAATGCAACGGGTTTAATCCTATCTCCGCACACCACTATGAATATGTTAGAAAAGAAATACGGTCCCGCTCGAATCGCAAAGTACAAATTACTGAATGAAAAGGTAGCCAAATCAGCCCACGAATATGATGAGGCGGTGATTAATGGTGAGTTCAAAGCTATTTACCATTTTGGTTCTGAAGTAATGAATGGTGATGACCTAGAGATTTCTCAACAAGGGATTAAACTCAGTAAGTTTGAGAATGAATTGAGTTTTAGTCAGGAGAATCCGTTTAAGGAATACTGCTAGTACTTGTAAGCGAAACACAAAAAGACTTGACTCGATTACTCAATAGAGTCATTTTTCTTTCATCATCGCCAGCCCTTCTTTCGCAAATCGCTCGAGCAGCGGATGATGAGGATCAGAAAACGATTGAACGCCCAAAACCTTGCCGGATGGAGCAATAAACACTATCCCTGGAGTGGCGGTAACCCCGTAAATTGCTGCCACTTCATCACCTTCTAGAACCGTATCGAATTGATAACCGAAGTTTCTCCAATAGGTCTTTGGTTCCCAATCTTCTTTAATATTAACTGCAATTATCTTTAATCCTTTGCTCTCATACTTTTCATGCAGCTCTTGAATTCCCGGCAATAATTTTTTGCAGTAGGGACACCAAGTCGCCCAGAAAATGAGTAATGTTGGCTTTCCCTCAGAATCAGAAAGAGTGATTGGCACGCCTGTCTGATTGACTAACGTCCAATCTTTGCCTTGATATCTAGATAATTCACCTACATTTGCATTATTATCTTTTTCTACTTGGCAGCCACTCAAAAATAAAATCGTTAGTAATAGAGATACAATATTTATATTAAATCGCATGTTTACTTCCTAAATATCAGAGAAAATTTTATTCCGTGGGCAAGAAGATGCCTTAGTCACTAGTGATAGGATGCATTGGTAGGGTAAATATTACAAAGAGGGCTGCAAAGAACAGATAACTTGGTGAATACAGCCAGTATCCGCCCGTTTTGCGTTTTAAGTTATCGAGCCGATCGTGTTAGACTAAATCTCCATATTTATGGCGCTTTGTGCATTATCAATTCGAACTGACAGCAGCATCCTAAAGAATTGATCACGAATGAATATATTAAGAAAAGACAATCGCACCATGAATATTGGAATAGAACATAAAAAATTGAATAACAATCCCACTAAAAAACGTAGCAAACAACTTAAGAACTAGTGACAATTTAGAGTCCAATGGGAGTCAAATAATGATCGAATTAACCGTTAACGGCAGTCAGCATAAACTCGATGTGCCGGAAGAAATGCCATTGTTGTGGGCCATTCGTGACATCATTAAACTAACCGGAAGTAAATACGGCTGCGGTAAGGGATTATGCGGTGCGTGTACCGTTCATATTGATGGTGAAGCAACCCGCTCTTGTGTGTTTCCTGTTTCTGCTGCAGTCGGTAAACAGATCACTACGATAGAGGGGCTCTCCAAAAATGCGGACCATCCCTTGCAACAAGCGTGGATGGCACTTAATGTCCCTCAATGTGGTTATTGTCAGAGTGGGCAAATCATGTCTGCCGCGTCTCTTTTAAGTAAGAACCCTTCACCTAGCGATGATGATATCAATCAAGCAATGGCCGGAAACATATGCAGGTGTGGTACCTATCCACGAATTCGGAAGGCAATCCACCAAGCCGCTAAACTCGCAAAAGAGGTGAAATAATATGAGTTTTCTACATAAAATTGGCGCCATACCATCAGAAGAACTCAATCTAACTGCTCCTCATGAAGGTATCGAAGTGCAAACCCGTGAGAGCATCATACAAAAAATATCTCGTCGAAACTTTATCAAAAACACAGGAATTGCCAGCTCGAGCCTTATTATTGGAATTCAGTTTTCCTGTTCGCAATCTACTTCTCAAAATACGACGGCTAGTCAAGCATCTCATAGCAATTCCTCGACGCCAAGCATGCCAGAAAAAAACATCGTGGCAGGCAAAAGTATTTTTGATCCAGATGTCTTTATTGCAATTGACAACGCTGGAACCGTTACCATTATTTCTCACCGTTCAGAAATGGGTCAAGGGATCCGAAGCTCCCTGCCAAAACTTGTGGCCGATGAAATGGAATGTGATTGGAAACGAGTCGTCGTCAAACAAGCGATTGGCGACGCAAAGTATGGCAGTCAAAATACCGATGGTTCTCGTAGCGTTAGGGATTTTTATTTTCGACTTAAAGAAGCCGGAGCAACCGCTAGAACCATGTTGCAGTATGCAGCCGCCAAGGTATGGAAAGTAAAACCTGATCTCGTCTCTATTTACAACCATCAGGCGAAACTAAAAAATAGTAGCCAAACGCTAGATTTTTCTGAATTAGTCGAAATTGCTGCTGGTTTAACCATCCCTGAAAAATCGTCTCTCAAGTTAAAAACGCCTGATGAGTATCGTTACGTTTGCCAGGAGGATATGGAAATTATTGATGCCGAAGACATGGTCACAGGAAAAGCGATTTACGGTTACGATGTTGAATTAAAGGACATGAAGTACTCGGTGATTGCTCGTCCACCAGTGTTATTTGGCAAGGTAAAATCTTATGATGCGACAGAAACTTTAAAAGTTCCGGGCGTAATAAAAGTGGTAGAAATGCCTGAACTGAAACCACCTGCAGTATTCAAAATGTTAGGCGGCATTGCTGTTATCGCCGAGAATACTTGGGCCGCAATACAAGGAAGGGAAAAACTAAAGATTGAGTGGGAACACGGTAGTAACGCTGTTTATAACACTAAAGAATACGAGAAATCATTTGTCAAAGCGTTGGAAAATCCTCCGCACATAGTTAGAAACAGAGGCAACTGGGATAAAGCAAAAAAACAGGCATCTAAAGTTTTGAGCAGAGATTATTATGTGGGTGGGATCGATCACGCTATGATGGAACCACCTGCGGCAACCGCGATAGTTTCTGATAGTGGTGTCGATGTATGGACCTGCACCCAGACGCCTCAAGCGGCCCAGAACAACGCAATGAGCGTAATGAATATTGCCAAAGAAAACGCTGAAAAGGTACGCATAAATGTGACCCTTTTGGGTGGTGCTTTCGGTCGAAAATCTAAGCCAGACTATGTCGCAGAAGCAGTCTATCTTGCCAACGAGACTAAACTACCGATTAAAGTGTTATGGATGAGAGAAGATGAAATAAAACACGGCTACTATCACTCTCCTAGTTACCAAAAATTAGAAGCGACTTTCGACGACAAAGGAGTAGCGACTGGCTGGTACCATGGCATGGTCAATCACCCAATCGGCGCGACCTTTAATCCGGCGGCAAAACAGGCGGGCATAGCCGAACTAGGTCAAGGCGACATGCCCTATGACTTACCTAATATTAAGATAACTAATGGTGAGAGTGATACCTTCATGCGTATAGGTTGGGTTCGGTCGGTCACCAATATCAACAATGCGTTTGCCATTTGTTCATTTGCCGATGAAATGGCGGTTGAAGCGGGTGTTGATCCTAAAGACTATCTACTTTCCTTGATTGGAGATGATCGAGAGATAGATCTCGCCAAGGATAGTTTCAAATATTCTAACTACGGGGAGTCCCTGGAGGAGTACCCCATTGAAACAGCTCGCTTAAAAAATGTCATTAATGTGGTGGCCAAGAACGCCAATTGGGGGCGAAAACTTCCCGAAGGACACGGAATTGGTATTGCGGCCCATCGCAGTTTTTGCAGTTATGTTGCGACCGTTGTTCAAGTATCGTTTAACAGCGGCAAAGTTCAAATTGAGAAGGTTTTTTATGCGGTTGATGCGGGCAGAGTTATAAACCCGGATCGGGTACGCTCTCAGATGGAAGGAGCCGCTATTTTTTCAACTTCTAATGCTTACTACGGTGAGATTACCGCCGATAAAGGAATCGTTGAACAAAGTAATTTTCATGATTACGAACTAGCGCGAATAGCGCAGGTGCCCGAGGTAAACGTTCATATTGTAGAAAGCGACAATCTGCCTGCGGGCATTGGGGAACCTGGGGTACCACCTTTTTCTCCAGCGTTATGTAATGCTATTTTTGACGCCACAGGTAAAAGATATAGACGATTGCCGCTAAAGCAATTTGGGATAATCTAGAGCTTGGCATGCAATTCAGCAGGGCTTAGAATGAGACCACTGGCTATTAATGGTTTTAACCGATTAAGATTTTTTGCGACGATTGACATAAGGTGACGGATCCGTCGGTCGACCATTTTTTATGACTTCGTAATGTACATGCGCTCCGGTTGAACGCCCAGTATTGCCCATTTTAGAAATCACTTGAGATTTTCTTACCACTTGGCCTTTAACGACTAAAGCTTCTTTATTGTGTCCGTAACGAGTGACTAGACCGTCACCATGGTTAATTTCTATTAATAACCCGTAGCCATACCGATTTCCTACCCAAGAAACAACACCTGCCGCGGTAGCTATTACTTTATCGCCTTCAGAACCTGCAAAATCGACACCTGCGTGCCACGCTGGTTTTCCGGTAAAAGGATCGCTTCTCTCGCCGTAATAAGAAGAAAGCCAGCCCTTAGTTGTGGGTCTTCCAGAAATATAGCGTTCTGTGCCCATATGTTTATCCATCAACAGAGATTCCAATACCTTGAGCTGTTGCTCTCGAGACTGTAAAGACAGCATCACTTGATCAAACGACACTTCAAGATTTTGCTGAGAATTGCCAGAGTTTGAGTTTGTTTCTTTTCGTAGTGATTTTTCGGGTCCGCCGATTGCCGGCGTTCTTTGGAAATTAAACTCTTTCTTGTCAATTCCAGAAATACTGAGGATACGTTCACCCGCTGCGTCTAAACGAGTGATGTGAGCCTGAATCATACCCAAACGCACGGTCAACGCATTAATCTGTTGTTGTGAGGCTCGTTTGGTTGATTCTAAATCTGCCCATTGTTCATCTAATTCCGCCTGCCAACTGTCGATAGTAAATTGATCAACGCGTGTCTTAGAGCTATCTGAATTAGCATAGTAGTAACCACTTACTCCAACTAGACAAACTAATGCCAGTAGCAATAAACTAAGGGCATAAAGAAATCCATTACTCAGTTTTACGCTTCGCATCCCACGCGACGAACGTTTAAGAATTGTTATGCTCATGATTTATATTTATCTCTTAAACAACTGTGAAAAATAATGCTAAGATTGTCCGTCACCTTAAATTACCGGTTAAAATTAAATAGTGCCTGCGAAACGACCCAAAACTGTCAACCACCTGCTTAGTGAACCGAAGGGCGATGTTAGGGCTTTATTGGATCAATTAAATAAAATAAGAACTATTAACAATAGCTTACGAGAGCATATTAATCCATTACTTTCACAACATTGTAAGGCTGTTAACCTTAGGAAAGGTACGCTGGTACTCGCAGTGGATAGCTCGATTTGGTTAAATAAGCTACGTTTTCAACTACCAGAGCTTCTTAGTGAGTTACGCGCTAAAGGTTTTGCTAGCCTTGCTAATATTGAATTGATTATACAACCCAAGTAAGAGAACACCACAGTGTGTCTAATTTTACAGGCTATACAGAGATAAAAAAACCGAGCAAGCCCGGTTTTTACAGTTTTGATGTTATCGTTTAAATCGCAAACCCCGGTTTCATAATATACGAGATCGGCGCTAAATCATCGTCTGCAAAAGTGATTACTTCCCAGGCGTCTGGATCAGCGATCAGAGCTCTAAGCAATTGATTATTAAGAGAATGTCCTGATTTTATTCCAGTAAAAGCACCGACCAAACTATTTCCGAGCAAATACAAATCACCAATAGCATCTAATATTTTGTGTTTTACAAACTCATCGTCATAGCGCAAACCATCTTCATTCAATACGCGATATTCATCCAACACAATAGCGTTATCCATACTACCGCCTTGCACAAGATTTTTTGAACGGAGATACTCAATATCATTCATAAATCCGAAAGTTCTAGCTCTACTAATTTCTTTGACGAACGAGGCCGCCGAAAAATCCATTTCGGAGAAACTAGCACTTGCCTTAATGGTTGGGTGTTCAAAATCAATCCCAAAAGAAACTTTGAAACCATCAAACGGTTCAAAAATGGCTTTTTTGTCGCCATCTGACACTTCAACCCGTTTTTTGATGCGGATAAATCGCTTTGCTTTATTTTGTTGTTCTATTCCCGCAGATTGCAGCAAAAAGACAAACGGACCTGCGCTGCCATCCATAATCGGTACTTCGGGCGCCGACACATCTATGATCGCGTTATCAATGCCCAAACCTGCCATGGCTGCTAGCAAATGTTCAACCGTTGAAATTCTAACATCGCCATTCATTAGACAGGTCGAAAGAGACGTATCACCCACATTATGAGGATTGGCCGTTATTTCAACAATTGGGTCGAGATCGATTCTGCGGAAAATAATGCCCGCGTCTACAGCCGCTGGACGTAGGGTGAGATAAACTTTTTTACCCGTATGCAAGCCAACGCCTGTGGCTCTTATGGCAGTTTTTAGGGTCCTTTGCCGGATCATAGTAGGTAAAGCTCCAGTATGAAAAATAAATTGATCACTAACACGGTCCTATATCAGTATTATACCTGTCGCGAATATAGAACCCATCAAATTCACCAAGTTCAAAGCTTACTGCTGATATCCGGAAGATTCGTTCCAGTATTCAAATGCTTAGTCACTCATCCGATGAGCAGCTGAGTCTGTGGCAAAATATTACCATATCCTAATCTTAGATCACATTAGAAGTTGATTGAATAGTGAACAGCGACCATGCAACTGATTACCAGCTCTTAAAATAGGTCAATCCGAGTCAACTTGATAGAAGGGTTGACTCAAACTAACTCGGATTGATTATAATAATCCAACCAGAATAAATTCCGATCAGTTTTAGGAGGGCTTAGTCCGCCTGTTTTCTCAAAAAAGCGGGAATATCCAGATATTCCATGTCACTACCAACAGCTTGTTTAGGCTGAACCGCTTGTTTTCTAAGAATCGTTGGACGTTGCAGCTTCTCATAATCATTACTGCCATCCGCTTTCTTGGTATTGTCGATCTTCACCTGTGCGATAGGCTCATTGGTGACACCAATTCCAGTAGCAACAACAGTCACACGAATCTCGTCTTTGAGTTCCGGATCAATGGCCGTTCCAATAACCACGGTTGCATCTTCGGCAGCGAAATCCTGAACAACACTACCAACTTCTGAGAACTCATCAATACTCATGTCTTCCCCAGAAGTGATATTAACCAATATGCCTTTAGCGCCGCGTAGATCAACATCGTCAAGTAGAGGGCTAGAAACAGCAAGTTCCGCCGCTTTAATAGCGCGATCTTCACCTGAACCCGAGCCATTTCCCATCATAGACATGCCTTTTTCTGACATGACCGTTCTGACATCTGCAAAATCTACATTAATCAAACCCGGACAAGTCATTAATTCAGCAATACCTTGTACTGCACCGTGCAATACGTCATTTGCTGCCCGAAAGGCTTCTATTAACTTTTTGCCCTTCATGACACTCAGTACCTTGTCATTAGGAACGATAATTAATGAATCAACATGCTGACGAAGCTCATTGATGCCCGCTTCTGCCACTTTCATTCGCTTTTTCATTTCGAAAAAGAAAGGTTTGGTGACCACCGCAACGGTTAAGACATCTAACTCTTTAGCGATTTCAGCGATAACGGGGGCAGCGCCTGTGCCGGTTCCACCTCCCATTCCAGCAGTAATAAAAACCATATCTGTATCCGCCAGTAATTCAGCGATTTGTTCGCGGTCTTCTAAAGCTGCTTGTTTACCGATTTCTGGATCTGCACCCGCCCCTAAACCTTTGGTGATATTGGCGCCCAGTTGAATGGAAGTTCGCACTGATGAGCGGCTTAATGCTTGCGCATCAGTATTCGCACAAATAAATTCAACACCGTCAACATTGGCTTTTAGCATATGCTCAACAGCATTGCCCCCGCCGCCGCCAACACCTATTACTTTGATAACGGCGTTGTTCCGCACGCTATCGACTAGCTCAAACATATTAGACATAATATTCCCCTTCTTGGTTGCTAATATAAATAAAAAATAAAACTTCTTAACTCATAAAACTAATTTTACAAACCACCATTAAATTCAGCTTGGCAAGTTTGCATCTAAAATCCACTAAACCAGCTTTTCATTCGACTAAATAATCCGCCAAGTGAAAGCGGTTTTTCATCAAATGAATTGCTATGAATATTTTGTTGTTGTCCGTAGAGTAATAATCCAACACCGGTCGCGTGAATTGGATTTTTAACCACATCCACAAGCCCGCTTATACCTTGTGGTAAACCTAAACGTACTGGCATGTGGAAAACTTCTTCCGCCAACTCAATCAAACCCTCCATTTTTGAGGAGCCTCCGGTAAGTACAATGCCGGCTGGGATCACTTCTTCAAATCCACTGCGTCTAAGTTCGGCCTGAATTAACGTGAACAACTCCTCATATCTTGGCTCGACCACCTCAGCTAGAGTTTGCCGAGACATTGTTTTCGATTCTCTATCGCCAACACCGGGAACCTCGATGGTATCCTCCAACGACGTTAATTGACGAAGTGCGCAAGCGTATTTTATTTTGATATCTTCTGCGTGTTGTGTCGGCGTTCTTAATGCCACGGCAATATCGTTGGTAACTTGATCGCCTGCAATAGGTATAACAGCCGTATGGCGTATCGCCCCTTCAGTAAACACCGCAATATCAGTGGTCCCGCCGCCTATGTCGACAATACAAACGCCTAATTCTTTTTCATCATCAGTGAGTACAGAGTAAGAAGAGGCAAGCTGCTCGAGAATAATATCGTCAACATCTAAGCCACATCGTTTTATACATTTGACAATATTTTGTGCCGCGCTGACCGCTCCGGTAACCATATGAACTTTGGCTTCGAGTCGAACTCCTGACATGCCGATAGGTTCTCGAATACCTTCTTGGTTATCGATTATGAATTCTTGCGGTAATATATGTAAAATTCTTTGATCGGCGGGAATAGCTACGGCTTTAGCGGCATCAATGACCCGCTCCACGTCACTCGAATTCACTTCGTTATCTCTTATCGCTACAATACCGTGAGAATTTAGACTGCGAATATGACTGCCTGCAATGCCTGCAAATACCGAGTGGATTTGGCAGCCAGCCATTAGTTCCGCTTCTTCGATTGCTCGTTGAATTGATTGAACCGTAGATTCAATATTAACCACCACACCTTTTTTGAGACCGGTAGAACGACGACTGCCAATTCCGATAATGTCAGTCGTTCCCTGACTGCTAATTTCTCCCACAATCGCAACCACCTTTGAGGTGCCAATATCCAATCCAACAATTAATTTTTTTTCTATTGATTTTGTCATGATTTATAGACTCTTATTAAACTCAGTTTCAGCCCTTGTTAATGGAACTAAATGATTTTTGCTTATATTTGACCGATAGACCATTTCGATATCTAAGATCGATATGCTCCAGTTGTAATTTATTTTCTATGGCTGCAAAAACGGTAAAAAAACGTTCTATTCTCTGTGGTTGTTTTTGCCGCCCTAAGTTAATGCCAAATCGCTCGTTTAGATGAATGAACCAATTATTAATTTCGTCAATTTCGAAACTCTGTAACTCCAAGTGATGAAGTTCTAATTTACTTTTTATATCCGCTACTTGATGCACAAGTCTGAGTAAGTCGAGACTAGCTCCAAGTCTAGATTTATCTATAACCATTTTGAGTAAATTAGCATTAGCACTGATGCCTGTATCATTCACCTGTGCACCGCTCTCCAGTAACAACATATCGTTAATTCTCGCAATAGGCTCAAATTCTTGTAAGTCAAAACTCAATGTGTCGGGCCACTGTTTCCTTATGGTTACTGTTTTAATCCACGGATTACTCAGTAATTTCGCGTGCAGTTTAGCCAAATCAATAGAAAGCATTCCAGCGCTATTTTCAACCGACAGCATTCTTACAATCTCTGCTTCATTAATGTGTTTCACTTTGCTGGCTAACAGTACGTTTTTTACCGGCCAAGCATTCGACCACAACTGCGAAATTTGGTCCGCTCCTAGAACCAATATAAAGACGCCAAAAAATGTGCTAAGAATTCGAGTGGCCATTCTATTACTTCGCGATCGGGCTGGTTTTTTCTGGTCTTGTTTTTGACTTTCAGTATTATTCCAAAAGTTATTGCGATGCTCCTTTTTTTCTTTATTTCTTACCGCCATTTTCTTAGCCATACTATTTTTCTCCTATGACTAAACTGGTGGATAATATATTCATTACAAGTTGAGAAAAACTCATTCCAATTGCTTTAGCCGCTTTAGGTAAAAGTGATGTTTTTGTCATCCCTGGAATAGTATTCGCCTCTAACAAATTGAAAGTGTTAGTCTTTTTTTCCAAGATAAAGTCAACTCTCCCCCATCCCGAACAACCCAACATTTCAAAGGCTGCTACAGCGGTAGATTGTAGTTGCTGTTCTTCTAGATCCGATAATCCACTCGGACAAAAATATTCAGTCGTATCAGCACAATATTTTGCGTCGTAATCATAATATTCATTCGGAGTAACCATGCTAATACTCGGCAATGCTTTCCCGCCCACGATTCCAACGGTATATTCTCTCCCGTCCACAAATTGTTCAATAAGTACGTTCCCATATTTTTGTGCTTTAGCAACCGCCTGCACTAACTGCTCTGCGCTGGTAGTTTTTGACATTCCAACACTAGAGCCTTCACTGGCAGGCTTAACAAAATGAGTTTTTCCCAAAACCTGTCTAACATCATTCGCTCGCTCAAGGGTAAAATTATCATCGGCCGAAACCTCAAAAAACCTCGTAGTGTTGAGACCTGCTTGCTGCCATATTCGTTTACTAATAATTTTGTTCATCGAAATAGCCGAACTAACAATATCGCTGCCCGTAAATGGGATTTTCATCATCGTCAGAAAACCCTGAATGGTTCCATCTTCACCATTTGTTCCATGCAGTGCGATAAAAGCTCTGTCGATTTTATTGATCTCAAATTCTTTTATAAAATCATCTTTTGGATCGATCTTTACGACATCGATATTATGCTCTAACAGGGCTTGGTAGATTGCTTCACCTGACAAAAGAGAGATATCACGCTCGGCACTGGTTCCGCCCATAAGCAATGCAACTTTGCCAAAATCAAACTGTTTTTTGTCGTTAGTCATCTACCACTTACTTCACAAATTCTAAATTGGAATCAGCCCAGCCCGCAGCCAAGCCTCCAATATCACCAGCGCCTTGAGTGACAACTAAATCACCATCCAGCAACGCGTTGGCTAACGCCTGTTTTATATCTGCTTGATCCTCGATGTAAATCGGGTCAATATTTCCATGTTGTCTTATAGTTCTACAAAGCGAACGACTATCCGCGCCAGCGATAGGAGCCTCGCCTGCTGCGTATACTTCTAGAATAATCAGCACATCTACTTTGGATAATACATTCGCAAAATCCTCATACAGATCTCGAGTCCGTGTATATCGATGTGGTTGAAAAACCATGACGAGTCGCCGTTCACTCCAACCGGCTCTTACCGCACTAATCGTTGCTTCGATTTCTGTCGGATGGTGCCCATAGTCATCAACTAGCTCCACTCGCCCTTTGTCTGTTTCAAACATTCCATAGCTTTGAAAACGCCGTCCGATTCCTGCAAATGTACTAAGCGCTTCTGAAATTACATCCGCTTTAACGCCATCCTCATTGGCGACGGCAAAAGCCGCTAACGAATTTAGTACATTATGTTTTCCCGGCATGTTTAGTACCATTTTCACGAGCCCCGCTTTTCCTTTACGTTTTATTTTATAACGGCTTACCACTCCCTTTTGTTCAACATCAACCGCTTGATAATCCATACCTTCGGCAAAACCGTAGGTCACATACGGCCTCATTAACTTTGGAATAATTTCTTTTATCGCATCATCATCGCCACACAAGACCGCCAAACCGTAGAAGGGCAAGTTATGAATAAATTCGATAAAGGTTTTTTTGAGATTTTCAAAATCTCCTCCATAAGTATCCATATGATCCATATCAATATTGGTTACGATGGAGACCATCGGTTGTAAATGTAAAAACGAAGCATCACTCTCATCGGCTTCTGCGATAAAATATCGACTTTTACCCAACTTGGCATTCGAGCCCAACCGATTAAGTAAACCGCCAATAACATAAGTAGGATCAAGTCCGGCTTCAGCAAAAACCGTAGCAAGCAAACTCGTGGTGGTTGTTTTTCCATGCGTGCCGGCCACCGCAACACCATGTCTAAACCGCATTAATTCTGCCAACATTTCAGCGCGTGGCACCACAGGTATACGGCTTGAACGAGCCGCTTCAATTTCAACATTATTTTTTGAAATTGCAGTACTTGCCACGACCACGTCTACGCCGATTACGTTACTCGCAGTATGTTGATGAAAAATTTGTGCGCCTAATTTCTTTAGCCGCTTGGTAGTAATTCCATCGATAGGATCAGAGCCCGTCACTTGATACCCCTGATTGATCAATACCTCAGCGATGCCGCACATACCTGCGCCGCCGATACCGATAAAATGAATTCGGCGGATGCGGCGCATTTCTGGAATATGGGCGATCATGTTTGCTCCATTGTCTATTTTGTTCCGAACGATTTTATTGCCAGAATCAGTCATCAAGCAACCTCCTCTACCGCTTGGTTACACGCCTGCACAATCTCTTCCGTCGCATTTAGGTAAGCGACTTTTCTGGCATTTTCGGCCAGCCGATTGATTTGATTTTTGTCTTGCACTAGCGAAAATATTTTTTGTTTTGTGCTGGCAGAATCGATTTCTGATTGATCAACTATTATTGCTGCTGAGTTATCCACCAACCATTTTGCGTTGAGCATCTGATGATCATCCACTGCATAGGGATAAGGTATAAAAATAGCCGCTATCCCAACAGCCGCAACTTCGGAAACCGTTAATGCTCCTGCCCGGCAGATGACTAAGTCAGCCCATTGATAGGCGATTGTCATGTCATCAATAAATTCGTTCACCATCAATTTTCCACTGGTCTTAATTGATTGGGACAAATAACACTCAAGAGTTTCTTCGATATTTCCCTTACCGCACTGATGATGAATATTGACGATCTCTTGCTTAATCAGACTGGAAAGTACCACCGGCAATCTTTGGTTAAATATCTGCGCGCCTCGGCTGCCGCCAATAATCAAAATATTGACTGAGTTATTGTCTTGAATCGTTTTGCTCCTATTAAGCATTATTATATTTTCACGAATAGGATTGCCAATCGTACGCGTTTTTTTCTCTTTATTGATGGCATTTGGAAATGCTAGAAAAATGCGCCTGGAAAAATTAGCGAGCAATCGATTGGTCAAACCGGCTACCGCGTTTTGCTCATGAATATAAAGGGTTTTTCCAAGGAGAATGGTTGCAATTCCACCAGGACCTGAAGCATAACCTCCAAAACCGATCACCAGAGAACATTTCCTCTTTCGTAAGACTTTTACCGCTTGATAAATCGAAAACAATAACCTGAATGGTGCTATCAACCACCCCATAACACCCTTTCCTCTTAAACCTGCCACGGAAATTAAATCGATATCTATTTTCGCATTTTTTACTATTTTCTCCTCCATTCCACCTGCCGAGCCCATCCAACTGACAGACCAATTTTGTTCAATCAAACGTTCAGCAACAGCCAAGCCCGGAAAAATATGACCCCCAGTCCCACCTGCCATAATAATCACTGTTTTATACCTGTGGTTACCATCAGCATCAGCATCAATTTCACTGATATTTTTATTATCTGCTGAGAGCTGGTTAATCATTTTTTGCACCGCTAAAATCCAATTCAGCTTCGCTCAGCGAGAGCATTTTCTTACTCGTTAATTTATTCTCGAAATCAATCCTCAGTAAAATTGCAATCGCAACAAAACCCACTAATAGACTATTTCCGCCATAACTTATGAATGGCAAAGTTAATCCTTTGGTGGGTAACGCGCCGCTAGTCACACCAATATTTATCAGTGCCTGGAAAGTTAACCAAAAACCAATTCCGTAGGCCAAATAAGCTGAATAAGCTCTTCCTTGTCGCAACGCCGTTCTACCGATTTTCATGCAGCGGACAAATAGAATGAAAAAAAGAACTAGGATGACAAACACACCGATTAAACCTAGTTCTTCCGCCAGAACTGCAAACACAAAATCCGTATGCGCTTCCGGCAGGTATGAGAGCTTCTGCAAACTATTTCCAAGACCTTGACCAAATATTTCTCCTCGTCCAAAAGCCATTAGCGACTGGGTCAATTGATAACCACCACCAAAAGGATCGGCCCAGGGATCAAGAAATACAGTAATTCGTTCTATTCTTTCAGGATCGTCATAGGCAATGCCTACTAAAGTTGCACCAACACACAACGACAATCCTATAAATTGCCAGAGCTTCGCTCCGCCCAAAAATAACATCGCCAGAGTCGTTGAAAGAATAACCACCACCGAACCAAAATCCGGTTGCAAAAGTAGTAGACCTGAAATTAACGCTAGCACCAGCAATGGTTTAATAAAACCAGCCAGCTGACTTTGAATTTCATCTGTGCGTCGCACCAGATATCCAGCAACATAAATCACAACAAATAGCTTTATTAATTCGGATATCTGCAAGGTTAATGGACCAATTACCAACCAGCGTCGACTACCATTGACCGTTTTTCCTGCAAATAGAACTAAAACCAAAAGTACGACTCCAAAAACGAGTAAATATGGCCCGTAAACTTGCCATCTGATGATCGGCTGGCTGAGTACTACAACGCTCGCAATTATTCCAATCAACAAATAAATGAGGTGTCGATTGATAAAATGGTAGGCGTCGCCAGAATAGGTGTTTTGTGCATAGTGCAATGAACTGGAGGTCACCATTATCAATCCGACCGCGACCAAACTAGCGACAATCATCAGCAAGGTACGGTCGTACCAAAGAAACTTGCTGGTACTAGCTGACGGGCTAGTTAGCATGTTATCCAGCCGACTCATGCGCACTTCCTGATAGCATCAACAAAGGCTTCACCGCGCGCTTCAAAGTTTTGATACATATCGAGACTAGAACAAGCAGGAGAGAGCAACACGACATCTCCCTCTGAGGTTAACTGCTTAGCTTTGGTCACTGCTTGCTCCATATTATGAACAAAATAAGAAGCAACTTTATTAGTTAAATTAGAAAGTAGCTGAGCATCCTGGCCCAGTAAAACTAGGCTATGAATTTTGTTTTCGAACACCTCTACCAAAGGTGAAAGGTCACTTTTTTTAGAGTCACCCCCTGCAATTAAAATCAATTTGTTTTTGTGTAAGTGAATACTGTTTATCGCTGCAACAGTCGCTCCCACATTAGTTGCCTTTGAGTCGTTTATCCAATCGCATTCAAATTTTCGAGATACTCTCTGGAATCGGTGAGCCAACCCATGGTAATTAGTCAGGCACTGTAAAACCTTATCGTTAATGGGTAGCTCGAGGCACTTCAAGATGCTTAAACAGGTCAGTCCATTTAGCCAATTGTGACGGCCCGTCATTTGCAGAGAATCAGTGCTAGTCGTATTTTTATCATTAACAATCAAGTCAAAACTTTCACCCCTTGGTGCTAGATAACTTGTTTTTTGCGAGACCATCTTGATGGGCTTATTAGCCGAAAAAGCATAGTCTTTTGTAGAAATTGACGGTGGATAAGTTAGCTCGTCCTCTGCATTAAAAACCTTATACTCCGCCCCTCTATATATACGCTGTTTTGAACTCGTGTAGTTTTCAAATGAGGCATACCTATCCATATGATCTTCACTGACATTGAGTAAAACCGAGACCTTTGCTTTTAGTGAATGAGTCGTATCCAACTGAAAACTAGATAACTCCAACACATAAATATCAGCCTCTTGCATTGGTAAAAAATCTAGTGCAGGCAAACCGATATTTCCACCCTTTTGCCCATTGAGTCCTGCTGAGATAATTAGCAATTCAGTCAGATCAGTAACTGTGCTCTTTCCATTAGAACCAGTAATTGCCACAATCGGTTTATCGCAGCCTCTGGCAAACAATTCAATATCACCGCATACATCGAGTTCTCTCTTAGTAGCTTCACGGACAAATGGTTCTGACAACGCCACTCCGGGACTAACAACTAGTATTTTACAATGATCTAAAAGAGAACATTCGAGCTTGCCGAAAATGGTAGCGCGACAATGGGTTAGGTCCTCTATTTGATCCAGCCCTGGCGGGTTATTTCTAGTATCCAGCAAGCAATAACTTTGACCGATTCGATCAAAATATCGAGCACACGATAACCCTGACTTACCAAGCCCGAGTATTAAGTGTGTCTCTTTTTGTTGTTTGTTATTGTTCATCTATTTTTTGTCGTTAGCTCAGTTTTTTATCTGATTTTCAGAGTAGACAATCCAACCAAAACCAAAATCACAGAGATTATCCAGAACCGAACAATCACTCTTGGTTCAGGCCATCCTTTAAGTTCGTAGTGATGATGTAGCGGCGCCATATTAAATATTCTTTTACCCGTTAACTTAAAACTAGCCACTTGCAAAATCACTGAAACTGTTTCCACCACAAACACACCGCCCATAATGACCAATACGAATTCCTGTCTCACGATCACCGCCACCGTTCCAAGCGCCGCGCCCAGTGCCAGAGCCCCTACGTCTCCCATGAAGACCTGCGCAGGATAAGTATTAAACCAGAGAAAACCAAGACCTGCGCCAGCGATTGCGCCACAAAATATGATCAACTCTCCTGTCCCCGGAATGTACGGAATTGACAAGTACTCCGCGAAATTTATGTTTCCGGTGAGATAGGCGAACACCCCCAAGGCACCGGCGACCAACACTGTTGGTAAAATAGCCAAACCATCTAGTCCGTCAGTCAAATTCACCGCGTTACTAAAACCTACAATGACGAAATATGTGAATAGCACATAGAACGCCCCTAAATTGATAGCCACGTTCTTAAAAAATGGAATAATTAGTATAATTTCTACATCGCTCTGATGGCTCCAATACAAATAAACGGCTGCGCAAAGCCCAATAACCGATTGCCAAAAGTATTTCCATCTGGATGCAAGACCTTTCGGATCCTTATGGATCAACTTAAGGTAATCATCAAACCAACCAACTAGGCCGAATCCGATTGTGGTAAGCAAAGCCGTCCACACAAATCGACTCTGCAGGTCCGCCCACAAAAGTGTTGAAATGGCTATCGCCGCAAGAATCAACGCGCCCCCCATAGTCGGTGTCCCTGCCTTACTTAAATGCGATTTGGGACCATCATCACGGACGGTTTGCCCAATTTGCTTAACACTCAATTTTCTAATCATGTACGGACCTAGCAATAGCGAAATCAAGAATGCGGTAATAACACCAAGAATTCCACGAATGGTTAAATACTGAAAAAGATTAAACCCTGAATAAAATTGTTCCAAATAATTAGCTAACCATAACAACATATTATTGCGCCTCCCCCAGTAAAGCGTGATTAGATCCTGAAGATAGAGATTCATCAGAAAATTCAACTAGCGCTTTAACAACGTTTTCCATTTTCGAACTACGCGATCCTTTGACTAATATTGTCGTTCCCGCTTTCGCTTCTTTTTTTAGTTTTATTATCAGCTCACTTTTTTGAGCGAAGTGATCTGCTGTTTGTTTTGTCACAAGATTTTTCGTATTTTCGGAGTTAGAAGCTTGTTTCTCAACGAAACCCTGCTCGGTAAATCGAGATAGCGGCCCACAACAAAAAAGTTTACTAATTCCTGCTTTTAGCGCATACGAACCCATTTCTTCATGTAACTGCTTACTTTTGTCTCCGAGCTCTGCCATATCGCCGACAACCAGAATTCGAGGTACTGGATATTGCCCGAGCAAATCAATCGCCGCTTTCATGGATGCCAGATTCGCGTTGTACGTATCATCAATAACCCGGCAACTGTTGGACAGTTCATTGACAACTAATCGCCCAGCGACCACGGGCGCCTGAGCTAAACCTTTTGCTATTTGTTGCATCGGAATATCTAGAGCAAAACAACAACTAGCAGCAGCTAGCGCATTGGCGACATTATGTGTGCCAATTAGTGGCAAATTAATCTGCACTTGCTCACCATTTGCATTGAGAACAAAGCTTGATGATTGATCTGTCTGACGTGATATTTGAGTCGCGGTAATCCGAGGAGTTAATACTTGGGAAGCAGAACAACTCGCATTTGATTTATCCTCTTCCAATCCGCTCAGAGCACTAATAGAGTATTCAATTTTCTTATTGGAAACTTGTGTAGAAAAGAACTCACTAAACTCATCATCAGCATTAACTATCGCAGTACCACTTTCTAATAGCGAAAAGTAGATCTCTGCTTTTGCTTTAGCGACGCCTTGCAGATCTCCAAAACCCTGCAAATGAGCGGCTGAAACATTGTTAACCAAAGCGACATCCGGTTGAACAAGATTAGCAGTAAAAGCAATCTCTCCTGCATGATTTGCACCGAGTTCAATGACTGCGTAGTCAATTGATTGATCAACCGCAAGCAATGTCAGTGGAGCTCCAATGTCATTATTCAAATTCCCCTTGGTTGCTAGTGTTTTACCCGATAAGGACAAAATGCTTGCGATCATTTCCTTAACCGTCGTTTTACCACTACTACCAGTCACCGCTATATACTTCGCTCGAGATTTCTGTCTATTTAAATGGGCAATTTTCGCTAATGCTAATCGAGTATCTGAAACGATAATTTGAGGTATCTCGGATGCTTGTACTTTTTCAACCAACGCCGCACGGGCGCCTTTACCTTGTATATTTTCTACGAATTTATGAGCATCAAAGTTAGGACCTTTTAGAGCGACAAAGAGAGCTTGTTTATCGACTAAATCTTTGCTGTCGATTCTACTGTCGGTAAAAACATGATCAACCGTGTCATCGTGACCATCCAATCGGCCATTCAGTTTTTCCGCGATATATGAGAGCGGCATCGGTATCATGACTGATAATCCTCCAATGCACTCGTACAAATTTCTTTATCATCTAGGTGATGTTTTACTTTGCCAATAATTTGATAATCTTCATGTCCTTTCCCGGCGATAAGTACTGAGTCACCAGGCTGAGCTTTTGCAATTGCGTGACGAATCGCCTGCTCCCGATCGGCAATATAAATCACCTTGTTTGGATTTTTTAGACCAGAAAAAATATCCTCCTTAATTGCTTGTTCTGATTCAAAACGAGGGTTGTCTTGAGTAATGATTACTCGATTGGCTAACCTCTCTGCAATTCTTCCCATCAGCGGACGTTTACCCGCGTCGCGATCGCCACCACAGCCAAAAACACACCAAATAATACCAGTAGAGTGCTCGCGAATAGCCTCAAGCGCCTTTTCCAATGCATCTGGTGTATGTGCATAATCAACGACGGCAACGGGAGTATTAGGATTACCAAGCGTCAACATACGCCCATCCGCTGCGGATACCTTTTTTAATTCTTCTAGCACCGGATGAACGTCTTTTAAGATTGCACCTAAAGTCGCCACTACTAACAGTAAATTCGATAAATTAAAATGTCCTATCAAAGTGGAATCAAGCTTGCCACTTCCCCAAGGCGTGAACACCTTCGCATGAATACCTTTGAGTGAGAGCACCACATCTTCCGCCCAAATCCACTGACTAAGATCTGAACCTGATGTTGGATAGGTGGTGGAAACTAACCATTTTTTTGCTACTATTTGTTCATCTTTGGCTAGTTTTCGACCGAAGCGATCATCCATATTAATAACTGCATTTTTCAATCCCTCAGAAACAAAAAGCTCTCTTTTGGCTGCTCCATAATTTTCCATCGAGCCATGATAGTCTAGGTGATCGCGTGTTAAGTTAGTAAAAATGGCGGTATTAAACCGAATCGCCGCCGCGCGATTTTGATGAAGCCCATGGGAGGATAATTCCATCGATGAAAATTGTGCACCACTATCTAACGCATTTTTCAAAATGGACTGCAAGGTAATAGCATCAGCCGTGGTATTAGCCGACTCCTGCAATTGACCACAACAACCTACGCCAAGCGTGCCAAGTAAATAACATTCGAAATTTAATTTTTGCAACGTTTTTGCAATCAAATAACTACAACTGGTTTTTCCGTTGGTTCCGGTTACAGCGATATTCCTCAGCTCATCCGCCGGATGACCAAAATAATTGGCCGCAATCCTACTTAACTGATCGTTGAGGTTTTTTATCCAAACGATTTTGTTATCGGCTATTTCCGCATACATTTCTTGAAATTCATCAGACTGATTTTCTTCCGCAAGAATTAATTGTGCGCCCTGCTCAATCGCCATGGGAATATAAACTCGGCCATCCATTCGATGGCCCAGTACTGCGATAAATGTATCTCCAGGCTCTATATATCTACTATCTAAACGAAGAGGGCCAACCGCCTCATTGCCACGGTTAGCCTCTACCTGCTTACTGGAATTATTTTCCGGCTCGCCTATTTTCGAAGCCACAAATAAATGACTAACATCGCTTATGCTAATATCTCTTAAGACTTCATTTAGCAGAGGCGAGTTAACCATTGTCTCTGCTGCCGCTTTTATTTTTGAGCATCGTTTGGTTACTATCACTGGCCAAATTTTTAATCGAATATTTATTTTTTGACACCAGTTTTTGGTCTGGTTTTACATTTAACAAACGAAGCGTATCATTGGCGACTTTTGCGAAAACAGGCGCGGCGACTTGCCCGCCATAATAATTTTCACTCGCTGGCTCATCGACAAAAACAACCATGGCAATTTTTGGGTTACTAACCGGCGCGATACCCGCAAAGAAAACGCTATATTCATCGCCATATCCACCAGATACGGCGCTACGAGCGGTTCCCGTTTTTCCTGCGATACGATAACCCTCGACACTGGCGCGCTGTCCTGTGCCACCTTCATTGACCACTGTCTCCATCATCCGAACAACTTGCGATGCTGTTTTCTCTGAGATAACCCGTTCTCCCACTGACACTGAATCCAACTTGATCAGAGAAAGCGGTCGCTTTACACCATGTGCGCCCAAAATAGTGTAAGCTTGAGCGAGTTGAACAGGCGTAACGGTAAATCCATAGCCATAAGCCAAAGTCGCTTTTTCAATTTTGCTCCAGTTAGGTCTAATTCTTAACCGTCCGCTACTTTCACCCGGAAATCCACTGGCAGTATCGACACCAAAGCCAACGCTGTAAAAAGACTTCAAAAAATCTTCATCTTCCATCATCATTGCCAATTTTGTAACGCCAACATTACTAGATTTTTGTAGTATCCCAGTTACACTTAACACGCCATGATTTTTTCCATCCGGTATTATCTTGGAACCAATTTTGATCCTTCCCGGCGCCGTATTCACCTGAGTATTTGGATTGACAATACCTGCTTCAAGTGCACTCGCAACAGTAAAAGGTTTTGCTGTTGAGCCCGGCTCAAAGCTGTCAGTAAATGCTCTGTTTCGAGTCAGTTCTGGTCGACGTAAATCAAATCTGTTCGGGTTGTAAGACGGTTGACTCACTAGCGCAATAACTTCAGATGTTTTTACATCTATCATTACAAGCGCGCCGGCTTTTGCCTTATGTTTTAACACAGCGGTTTTTAATGCCTTGTAGGCGATTGCTTGAATTCTTGCATCAATGCTCAATTTCAGCTCAGCGCCCAACTTGGCTTTA
>Ga0256847_1000465_pt1 | contig 25800 bp, 23 predicted proteins | sample TeddybearmetaG_FD_189099 | JGI IMG/M metagenome (GOLD analysis project Ga0256847, IMG submission 189099) | Hydrothermal vent microbial communities from East Pacific Rise, Pacific Ocean - Teddybear | ecosystem: Environmental > Aquatic > Marine > Hydrothermal vents | place: Pacific Ocean: East... | reverse complement strand
CCTCCTGGTTGTTTGAAGTTAAGAATGTATTTTTTGTAAGATGCCTGCATTGTCATAAAAACCCTCAAGTTTCAAACCCCAAAATACAAATAAATCACAATTAACAATTGATTTAATTAATAAAGAACAGCTACTGAGAATTATGTTAAATCATTAAAGGTTTATTTCTGCGAATGCAAGGCAATCCTATTTCCTTCTGAATCTAAGAACAATGCCATATAGCCATGGTCTTCAGAAATTTGAGTCTTTTTTTGTAAAACCTTTCCTCCTGCTTTTTCAATTCTATTTAGTTCACTAGTAACATCAACTGAACTAAAATAAAGCAAGACCCCGTCTGTAGAGGGTTTGTAATGGTCGCCACTTTTAATTAAAGTACCCGAAGCGCCTTTTGCTTCACCATCAAATGGAAACCAACCCATTTCTGTACCTCCAAAATTTTGTTTATTGATTTCTATTTCAAATACTTTCGTATAAAACGCAATGGCTCTATCCATGTCTGAAACTGGAATTTCGAACCAACCTACTGTTACTGTTTTCATATCTTACTTATAGTTTTAAATAGTTACCAATATCTAGCAAAACCAATTCTTTATGTTGTCTTGCAAATTTTGATATTGCTTCTTTATGGTCAATTTTAATATATCCAAAAGTATCGTAATGACACCCTAAAACCTTATCACATTCCACAAAATCAGAAGCAATAATAGCACTTTCGAGCCCCATGGTAAAATTGTCTCCAATAGGTAATATCGCCAAGTCTAGTTTTCCTATTACTTTAGGAATTAACTTCATATCATATGTCAACGCAGTATCACCCGCAATATAAATGCGATGATGTGCCGTTTCTAATACAAACCCTGCAGGATTACCGCCATAGCTTCCATCTTCAAAGGAACTGGTATGAATTGCATTGACCATATGTATGTTACCAAAGTCAAATTTCCAAGTTCCTCCATGATTCATTGGATGTCCTTTAAATCCTTTATTTCCAAAATAGGTGACAATTTCATAATTGGAAATAATTATTGCTCCAGTACGTGTGGCAATAGCTTCAACATCTGCCACATGGTCAAAATGTGCATGTGTAATCAGAATATAATCAGCTTCTAATGTATTGACATCAATATTTTTTGCAAGGTCATTTTTAGTAATAAAGGGATCAACTAGTATCACTTTCCCATGTGCTTCTATGCTCAGTGAAGCATGTCCGAGATAGGTTATTTTCATGTCTTGAGTGCTTTATACCAATTTAACATCATAATATCGCATTGAAATTGTTTAATTCAATTCAATTACATGACATAATAAAATTAAATTGGTATTATTTGTGATACTAAAGTTACTAAAAAATGAATTATAAAATTTGTCCTATTCCGAAAAACAATGCATAAAGAAAAGTACTCAATGCCAATTTTTTTAATTCAGGGTCTAAATTTTTAGCTTCCTTGGTTTTATACACGGTATATAAATGCCTGAAAATGGGAATAAAAGCAATCATAAATAAAAACTGCTTTGGAGAATTATAATGCAACATAACATATAATAGTGACAATAAAAATGAAGCAATTAGTAAATAATAATGATAGTATTTTGCGAATTCTTCTCCTATTTTCACAACTATTGTTTTTTTATTGGCTTTAGCATCTGACTCCCTATCTCTCATATTGTTTAAGTTCAAGACCCCTACACTTAACATGCCTACTGAAGTTGCTGGTAAAAAAATAGTAAAATCAAGCTGTTTGGCATATAAAAAGTAGCTACCTACAACACTTAACCATCCAAAAAACAGAAAAACGAATACATCTCCATAACCACTATAACCATATGCTTTTTTACCCATGGTATATTTTATAGCCGCAGCAATACTTGCTACACCAAAAGCTAAAAACAAAAATACATACACTAAGTTTTCTTTCCCAAAAGAGACGTAAATCAATAGCAACGCAATGCTAAAGGTAATACTACCAGTTACTTTAATAGCATACAACATTTGTTTGGGTGTAATCGCGCCACTTTGCAAGGCTCTTTCTGGGCCAATTCTATCAGCATTATCAGTTCCTTTTACACCATCTCCATAATCATTGGCAAAATTTGAGAGTACTTGAAATCCTATAGTAGTCAATAAAGCAAGAGCACATATTTTCCAATCAAAATATCCATTAGTATATGCTAAGAAACTACCGATTATAATTCCAGAAAGTGATAAGGGTAAAGTACGTAAGCGAGCGGCTTGTATAAATGCCTTTGGCATTGTTATTTATTATTTGAGTTAAACCCGAATTATACATTACAAAATGCGGATTAAAAATTATTTATTGGTTTTAGAATTTAAACATTCGATATGTTTTTACATTATTCTAATCCCTTTTTTTATATATGGAACTATCAGAATTATTGATTTTTAATTTAAAAATTGTGGCTCTTCACTTAATTCTAAAGCTTCTCTAATATTCACATTCTCTCCATAGGATTGAGCAATCACAAAACAATCTTTAAAACCTAAGTTTCTTAAATCATCTTTTAAAATTTTTGCTTCTGCATAGGTTATAAAATTACCGATGGCATATTTATTCAAACCTCCTTCGGTAAATTCTTTCATATGTGCTAAATCATCAGAAAAAAGTTTGGCCTTAAAGTTCGTGAAAGCACCTATTTGTATACTATATATAATAGGCTCTCCTTCAATTCCGTCTTCTCCCAAATCTTCTTCATAAAATTCATCAATACCGCTTATTGATATTACATCTTTTAAATGTTGAAGTGAATCCATATCAACTAAGGTCAAATTATTCTTTTTTAGATATTTTTCATTTGGACTTTTTGATTTATTAACAAAAGACCATAAAAATAATAATAGTAATAATAAACTAAATGCCCCCAAAATAACCCTATGTTTTTTTAATATAGAATTATTCTCTTCCTCATCTTTTAGCAAGGTATTTAATTTATAGATAGTTTGATTGGCTTTGTCTACCTCTTCATAAATATTTACCAAGTTTTTATCTTTAATATATGGCATAGTTGATTGGGATTAAATTATAGATCTTGTGCGTTTGCAATCAGTTCTACAATATCTAATACTTTAATTTCATTTTCTTTTTCTTTATTTTTAATACCATCGGTCATCATAGTATTGCAAAATGGACAACCCGTTGCAATGATATCTGGTTTTACTTCTAACGCATCTTCTGTACGTTCAATATTAATGTCTTTTGTACCTTTTTCAGGTTCTTTAAACATTTGAGCTCCACCTGCACCACAACACAATCCGTTACGTTTGCAACGCTTCATTTCTAGTAATTCAACTTCTAATTTTTGAATTAACTTTCTTGGTGCTTCATAAACCTCATTTGCTCTCCCCAGATAACAAGGGTCATGAAAGGTAATCCGTTTTCCTTTATAGAAACCTCCTTCTATAGTAATTCTACCGTCATCTAATAATGATTTTAAAAACTCAGTATGGTGCATTACCTTATAAGTACCGCCTAATTCTGGATACTCATTCTTTAGAGTATTAAAACAATGTGGACAGGTAGTAACTATTTTTTTTACTTCGTACGCATTCAGAACTTCAATATTAGTCATAGCCTGCATCTGAAATAAAAATTCATTACCCGCTCTTTTGGCTGGATCGCCAGAACAACTTTCTTCTGTACCCAGTACTGCAAAATCAACCTTCGCTTTGTTTAAAATCTTAACAAATGCTTTTGTTATTTTTTTAGCTCTGTCATCAAAACTACCCGCACATCCAACCCAAAAAAGTACTTCAGGTTGTTTACCCAGAGACATCATCTCTGCCATAGTAGGTACGTTCATTGTCAATTAATTTTAGAGTTATTAAACCTCATCGTCCACCCCTCTGGTGGATATTTCCTAAAAAGGAAACTATTGAAGCTTCTATATTTATTTTTTATTCAAATTATTCTTGTTTTATGTCTTTCTTTCTAAAGATAGCAAACATTTATTCGTGTTGACCATCATCAAAAACCTCAATGGTCACTTCTTTTTCTACCAAATCAGTAAACTTCCCTCTGTATCTAGTAGCTTTTACTAGGTGATTGTCAATCCAATGATAATTACCTCCTCTTGGTTTACCCATCAGCAAACTATGATATTTGAATCCATGTCTTTTTAACCAGATTTCAGTATATTCTCTATGTGCTTCTGTTCTTGATGTAAAAAAACAGATAATATGCCCTTCATCATACCATTTATTCAATGTTATCAGTGCGTCAGGATATACTTCAGCCGTAAGCATACGCTCAGGCTCTTCATTAGGTATATCATCACATACGGTACCATCTAAATCAATCAGGTAATTTTTTATGCCTTCTCCTAATTCAGGACTTAATAAATTACCTTCTTTATCTTTAAGTTCATGTAATTCTTTATCAAATTTATTCTTCATCTTTCCAATTTAATCTATCTTGTTGATTGTATTGCCATGGGGCACCGTTATTTTCAATATTCGTCATCATTATATTTAATTCTTGTGGTGCTGCAGATTTTTCCATTACTTGAAATCTTCGCATATCAGTAATAATTGATAATGGGTCAATATTCACTGGACATTCTTCTACACATGCATTACAGCTAGTACATGCCCATAGTTCTTCCAAAGAAATTGTATCTAATAGTGTTTTTCCATCATCTACAAATTGACCATTTTTATCTATATTTTTGCCGATTGCTTCTACTCTATCTCGCGTCTTCATCATTATAGCTCTTGGCGACAATTCTTTACCTGTTTGATTTGCTGGACAAACCGAAGTACATCTACCACACTCTGTACAAGTATAAGCATTTAATAACTGTACCCAATTTAAATCGGTAGCATCTTCTGCTCCAAATTTTTCGGGTACTTCATCCGTTTCAGATTCCGCTGGCGCAGCAAAAGGGTCTGCATTTGGATCTAACATTAATTGTACTTCCTTAGTAACTGATTCTAAATTATCAAACTTACCTTTAGGGTTTAAATTTGCATAATACGTATTTGGAAAAGCCAATAAAATGTGCAAATGTTTTGAATAGTATAAGTAATTTAAAAATATTAAAATACCAGTGATATGTAACCACCAAGCCCCTCGTTCTATCAAATGTAATGATGCTGTACTCACTCCATCAAACAATGGTGTGATAAATTGACTGACAATATTACCTGAATTAGCTTCTTGAAAATGAGTATCTGCAGCATTCATGACAATAAATAGTGTCATTAACACCATTTCAAAATAGAGAATATACAAGGCATCATTTTTTGGAAATCCTTTCATTTCTTTATTCCAAAACCGAGGTATACGAAGTAACATTCTTCTTATCCAAAAAACAACAACTGAAATAAATACTAAGAGTGCTAAAATTTCAAATGAGCCAATTAAAAAACCATAAAAACTACCTAAAGAGGAAAATACTCTATGTGTACCGAATAAACCATCAATAACAATTTCCAATACTTCTATATTAATGATTATAAAGCCTACATAAACAATAATATGTAACAAACCTGCGATTGGTCGTCTCACCATTTTTGACTGCCCTAAAGCAATGTTAATCATGTTTTTTAAGCGCAATGAAGAATTATCAGACCTATCAACTGATTTGCCTAACTTGATATTACGAATTAGTTTTTTTATGTTTTTTATAAAAAAACCGATTCCTATACTCAATAAGATTGCAAAAAGTATATTCGGTAAATAATGCATTTAATTCTTAACTTTTCTATTTATGATTCCAATTTCCATCATCGCTATCATTTGGTGACAAACCTAATATATCTCCTTCAATTGTAACTCCTAGACCCAACACTGTTCTATTTGCATAATTAAAATAGCTGACAACTTGATTTATTTCCAAAATTTGCCCATCATCAACTCCTTCTTTTATTAAGGTATCTATTTGATTTTTAGTGATTTGAGCAGGATTTAAAGTCAAATTTTCAGCATACCGTAAAACTAATGAATAATCTTTATCAAAATAGGTTTCATAAGAATTAGTTATTAACCTTTTCTTAATAACTCTGGCTTTAGAATCATCATCTAATAGCCTTTTCAATCCTTCAAAATGATGTTCAACGCAATAACTGCAATTATTTAGAAGGCTAACGTATACTCCTATAGTTTCTAAAAACCATTTGGGCACTGTATTATTACTATGATGTAGTACATTTTTATACAATGCCATATGACCAGACATAGTATGAGGCCTCAAACTATGAGCTAACATAATATTATCAATGGCATTATCAGGTCCCATAACTTTATCATACAAGCGTTTTAATAAATTATCGGCTTCTTCGTAAGGAATGGTTTTGATAAACATAAAGGTTATTCTTGCGCTTCTTCTGGTTTGTTATAAGGTTTGGGTTTCTTTCCGAAAAGGGAAAAATGAACAAATCGTTTTGGATTCAGTTTCATCTCTCTAAGCAACTCTTCCATTTCTTTAGATGCTCCTTTAAGATTATTATACAAACCTTCATCCTTTAGCAATTTACCGATAGAACCTTCTCCTTGGTCAATACTTGCTAGAATATTATTAAAGTTATTTAACGTAGCTTCAAACTTTTGCACTGTCAATTTAAGATTTGCAGTATTTAATGAGTCCGTCAAATCTACCAACTTACTTGACGCAATGGTTGCATTACTTAATATCGAATCAATTTTACCATCTTTGGATAGCATAACATCTAATGATTGCGAAACTCTTTTAAAACTAGTAAGCGATGTATTTATTTTTACTATTGATTCTTTTAAATTCTTTTTTGTGTTAGCATCAAACATTTGATTAAACCCTGTTACCAGCGAATCTGCGTTGATAATAAAACTCTCAACTTTAGATTGTAGTGGTGCTATTTGATCATTTAAAGCTCCTAGAATACCCGCTTCTATGTTTCCTTTTAGCGTATCTCCTTTGATGGCGTTTTTACCCTCATAAGAAGTTAAAATTTTAATTGATTTTCCACTGATAAAGTCTGGGCTATAAATTTGAGCTATACTACTTTTAGAAAATTGAAAATCATTATTCAATGAGAATTTTACAACCAGTCTTCCTTTCTTTACTGGATGAAAATAAATAGCATTAATACTACCTACTTTTAATCCATTAATGGTTACGGGAGCCGAAGGTGACAAACCTTGAACGTTATCGTATTCTGCATAAAACACTCTACTGTTATCTAAAAGATCTGTTCCTTTTATAAAACTAAATCCCCAAATAAAAATAGCAACAACTAATACGGCTATAATTCCTGTTTTAAGTTCTCTTGATAATTTTGGCATAGTAAATTAAATATCAAGAGCAATAATACTAATAATTTCTGTGAGTAAAAAGTTACTGACACTAATTAATTAAACAGGTTTTACAATTAATTGTTAATAAATAATATTGCTGTAAATCTTCTATTTTTCCTTACAATTAATTAGATTTTAAGACATCACTAACAGAAACCTTTACACCCTTTTTAAAAGCGACTACAAATGCAGAAGTAAATCCCTTTTCACGTGCAACTTTTTGTATTTCTTTTGCCTTATTATAGTCAGAAGTCTTTCCATAATAATATTTATGATGAGAACCTATTTTAATTCTTTCAATACCTTTTAATCCCTTAAAATTGTAAGGAACTGTTTTTACTTTTTTAGAACTAGATGCTATCTGAACTCTAAAAACAACACCCTTTACTATTCTGGTTTTGGATTTTTTAGGTTTGGGCTTAGGTTTAACTTCAACAACAGTATTATCATCCAATTGCTTTTTATAAGCTTTTATTGCTTTATAAATAGCTTCAGCCATTTCTTGCTGCCCCTTTTTCGAATTTAAATAAGTACCTTCTTTTGTATTGGTTAGAAAGCCTGTTTCAACTAAAACACTAGGCATAAAAGTTTGATGTAAAACTATAAAACCTGCCTGTTTAACCATTCTATCCTTTCTTTTTAAATCGTTTACAAAATTCTTCTGGATCAAATCTGCCAATAACAAACTTTCATCTAAATATTCCTCCTGCATCAAAGTCAAACCAATAACGGCTTCAGGAGAATTAGGGTCAAATCCATCATAATTTTTCTCATAATTATCTTCCAACAAAATTACAGAGTTCTCCTTTTTAGCAACCTCAAAATTCCGATCATTTCCATGCAAGCCTAACACAAAAGTTCCTGCCCCATGTACATTTGAATTTCCAAAAGCATCACAATGAATAGACACAAATAAATTCGCTTTCGATTTCTGAGCGATAGAACCTCTTTCAAATAATTCTACAAAAGTATCATCTTCACGGGTATATATAATTTCAATATTTTTATCTTTCTCTAAAAGTGCTCCAACTTCCAACGCTATTTTAAGTACAATATCTTTTTCTTGATATTTACTACTCTTATGTCCTAAATTACCTGGGTCGGTACCACCATGACCCGCATCAATAACAACTTTAAACTTTTCTTGTGCAGCAATCGTGAAGTTTTGTAATGTAAAAAACGAAACGGCTAGTAAAATAACAACCTTCCTTAGAGTTATTATTTTGAATAAATTTCTAATCATAGAATATTAATCATTTAACTATTTTTTAGGCAAAAGCACTTAAAAAATATATGTAAGTTTGTAAATTCAAAAACTGAGCCATTTTTAAACTTTAACAAAAATACTATTTATAGCATTGCATACAAAATTTAAGCATATAGTTTTTGTTTTCCTTTTTTTAAGTTTAGGATGTCAGTTGAGTTTTAGTCAAATTACAACTAAGGAGAAAGATCTATCAAAAAAGAATAATTCGAAATTAATAATTAAGGCTCAAGATTCTACAAAAGTGGACAGTATAGTACCTCCTAAAGAATTTCTTGAGGATATTATTCGTCATAAAGCAGATGATTCTATTACAAATAACTTTATCACTCAAAGGGCGACCCTATACAATAATGCAGAGTTATATTATCAAGATATTGAACTAAAGGCTGGTATTATTATTATTGATTATAAAAATAATATAGCCTATGCTAAGGGCATTATTGATAGTTTGGGTAATTACACTCAAAAGCCTTATTTCAAACAAGGCACACAAGAAAGCACACAAGATTCATTGGCTTATAATTTTAAAAACGAAAAAGCGGTTATATACAACACGCGATCACAACAAGGAGAGTTTATTATTAAGGCACCTCTTACCAAACGAGAAAATGACTCTGTCTTTTATATTAGTAAAGCTCATATTACAACATCTACTAAAGAAAAGCCAGATTATGAGATTGTAGCAAATACAATTAAAGTTGTTCCTGGTAAAAAAGTTGTAGGTGGATTGTCTCAACTTTATTTAGCCGGTGTACCTACGCCAGCGGTACTTCCTTTCTTTTACGCGCCATTATCAAAAGAAAAAATGGTTTCAGGGTTTTTAATACCTACTTGGGGTGAAAACAACAATCAAGGTTTCTTTTTACAAAATGGTGGTTATTATTTTGCCATTAATGATTATGTTGATTTAGCCGTTTTAGGTGATGTATACAGTAATGGTAGCTGGGGTTTACGTTTCGAATCTAATTACCTATTGCGATATAAATTTTCTGGAAGTTTTAATCTACGCTTTGAAAACCTTATTAATGGTCAGCGTGGTTTTGACGATTTTAGCAAGACTAATAATTTTAATTTACGCTGGTCACATAGTCAAGCAACACAATCGAATCCTAATTCTCGATTTTCTGCTTCGGTTAATTTTGGTAGTAGTCAATTTTTTAGAGAATCATTAAATGAGTTTAACATCTCACAAAATGTAACAAATACTTTTAGTTCATCTATCTCCTATTATAAAAAGTTTTTGGATACACCATTTAATATGAATATCTCTCTTAATCACACACAAAATACGAATACTGAACAAATTGATATCACCTTACCATCACTCCAATTGAGTATGGACCGTATTTATCCTTTTGCACCAAAATCAGGAACTAAGAAAAATGCAATTCAAAATATTGGACTTACCTATAATTTTGATGCTCAAAATAGGATTACTACTACGGATGAATTTTTTCTAAAAAAAGAGATGTTTGACAATGCTCGTTCTGGTGCAAAACATACCGCTTCTTTAAGTACTAATTTAAAGGTATTAAAATACTTTACCTTATCACCAAGTGTAAATTACAATGAGATTTGGTATCTTAAAACGGTAGACCAACAATATGATGAAAATGCCAATATAATTGTAAGAGATACAATGAACGGATTTGATTCTTTTAGGGAATATTCTGGAAGTATTTCTGCTTCAACTACCTTGTATGGTGATTTTAAATTTAAAAAAGGAAGATTACGAGCCATTAGACACGTTATACGCCCCTCTGTTTCGTTTAATTACAGACCAGACTTTAGTTTTTATTATGACCAAGTACAACAGAGTGCTGACCCAGATGACCTAAGAGAATTTAGTCGTTTTGAAGGAGGCATTTTTGGTGAACCTTCAAGAGGTTTGTCTAGTAGTATTGGTTTAGGACTTAATAGTACTCTAGAAGCAAAAGTAATGCCCAAAGACTCTACACAAACAGAAGCCAAAAAAATCAGTATTCTAAATAATTTAAATTTTAGAACCAGTTACAATATTGCTGCAGACTCTTTGCGATGGAGTCCTGTAAATGTAACTGCAGGAACTACTATACTTGATAACAAATTAAATTTGAATGTTAATGCTTCATTAGATCCATATACATTGAATACCAATGGAAATAGAATTAATACTTTTAATATTAATAATGGTGGTAGTTTATTTAGACTTACCAATGCGAATCTTTCGGCAAGTTATTCTTTATCTAGCGATATCTTTAATAAGAAAAAGACGGGAGAGAAAAAAAGTAGTAGTTCAACAACATCAGACCCAAATTCGGATAGTTTATTTGGTAGTAGTATAACTTCTCAAAACACTGCCGATGATCAGGAAGAAAGTAATGCAAAAGTTGCAAAACTATTTGGTGCAACTATTCCTTGGAACTTGAGTTTGCGATATACACTTGGGTATTCAAATAGAAGAAGGGAAGATGAAATTTCTAACAATTCGTTACAATTTTCTGGAGATGTAGAACTATCTCCAAAATGGAGTGTAGGCTTTTCATCGGGATATGATTTTAGGCAAAAAGGGATTACCTTTACAAACTTACGTTTTGAACGTGATCTAGACAGCTGGCGTATGAGTTTTAACTGGGTTCCTTTTGGCGGTAATACAACTTATTACTTTTTTATTGGTGTAAAATCATCGGTATTAAGTGATCTAAAATATGATCAACGTAAGGTGCCAGATAGACGGTTATTTTAAATCTTCAGTAAGCAGTCTTCAGTAAGCAGTCGAAATTGAAATATAACACATAAATATATGAAAAAGATTATCACAACTCAAAAAGCGCCAGCACCCGTTGGTGCTTATAGTCAAGCGGTGTTAGTGAACAATATGCTCTTTACATCAGGACAAATAGCAATACACCCTGAAAAGGGTACTTTAATTTTGGAAGATATTGAAACCGAGACGAAACAAGTAATGGAAAACTTAAAAGCTGTTTTAAGCGAAGCCAACATGACATTTGAAAATGTAGTTAAAACTTCTATTTTTATTGCAGATATGGATGATTTTTCAGCAATTAACGGTGTATATGGTTCTTATTTTGACAATGATACAGCTCCTGCAAGAGAAACCGTACAGGTAGCATGTTTACCTAAGAACGTCAATGTTGAAATCTCTATGATTGCTGTTGAATAGCTTTGATTAACAGATTTGCCGTTGCGGGATTTGTTGCTAATGGAACATTATGAACATCACACAAACGCAATAACATTAAGACATCTGGTTCATGTGGATGCTTTTCTAACGGGTCTCTAAAAAACAGTACCATATTACATTTCCCTTCGGCAACTCGTGCTGCTATTTGAGCATCTCCACCTTGTGGTCCAGATAGTAATCTAGTCACTTTAAAACCCGCTTTTTCAACTTTTTCACCTGTTGTACCCGTAGATATTAATTTAATATTTTTGTCGTGTAGAACATCCTTATGTTCATTTAAAAACTGAACCATTTCTGCCTTTTTTCCGTCATGAGCAATGATAGCAACTTCCATTTTATTTTTTTAATTTTTGAGTATGATAACTAACCAATCCATCGATAGGTCTTTTAACAAAATTACCTACTCTAAATCCCATTTCTTTTGCAACTTCATGTATTTCATCTTGAGAAAGATAGGCAATAGAACCTGCAAAATGAACAGGAGCTTCGTGTAATTTATCCTTAAATTGAAAGATCATATTTCTAGTAAAACGTTTGAATCCAAGCTTAATCATATCTCTAATATATAGTTCTTCTTTATTTAAAAACATGAATTCTGCAAAAGAGGCTAAATAGGCATTAGGATTTGATTTTTTATATAGATTGTATTTTATAAAATCTGGATCTAAATTATATTTTTCATTGAATGAAACCTTTAAATTTTCAGGCATATGATTAAAATAGTAATCCCTAATCAATTGTTTTCCAAAATAATTACCACTAGCATGATCCATGAGTACATAGCCTAAAGATTTTATTTTCTGATGTGATTTTCTTCCATCATAATAAGTACAATTAGATCCTGTACCCATTATACAAACTACGGCGGGTTCTCCTACATTGATTACAGAATACACAGCCGCTAAGGTATCTTCTTCAACGGTAACATCAGCATTAACGAAATACGATTTCAATACTTGATTTAATGCTAAATTAGGAGCATCTGTTCCACATCCAGCTCCGTAAAAATATATTTTTTTTATATCATTTTTATGCCTGCGTAACACATCACTTTCCTGAATCCTACCTAATAATTCATTGGGGGCTAACAATGCCGGATTCAATCCTTTTGTTCTTATTTTTTCAAATAATTTAATTCCATTTTCATCAACCCCAATCCAATCACATTTTGTTGAACCACTATCTGTAATAAATATCATATTTTGAATTTATAAAATGTGTAAAGTTAAAAAATGATACTTAAAAAAAATACTTATTCAATGTTTTTACAAAATGTTAAAATCTTAGTTAATAAAATTATCAATAAGCTAATATTCGCTACTTTTAAATATATAAGTTTACATTAAACTTAATTTAAAAGCTAAACACAATGAAAAAAATTACTCTACTAAGCTTATTATTTTTACCTTTTTTACTAATCGCTCAAATTCCATCTTATTATAATGATGTGAATTTAAATTTAACAGGTACTGCATTAAAAGATGAATTGGCAACAAAAATTATCAATACACATACTTTATTCTTATCGTATTCGCAAGTTTGGGATGCTTCAAAAGTGACAGATTTAGATCCTAATGATGGCACACAGTCGAATGTTATTTTAATCTATGGTTATAATGACAATGACGGTAACTACGTTACAGACCGTACAAGAGATAAAAATGCCAATGGTGGAACGTCTGGAACAGATTGGAATAGAGAACATACGTATGCTAAGTCATTAGGAACTCCTAATTTAGGTACTTCCGGACCAGGTTCTGATGCACATCATTTACGCCCGGCAGATGTTACTTTTAACGGACAACGTGGTAGTAAAAAGTTTGCTACAGGTAGTGGTAATGCAGGTGACTCAAATGGTGGATGGTATGCTGGGGATGAATGGAAAGGTGATATTGCCAGAATGATGATGTATATGTATTTACGCTATGGTAGTCAATGCCTACCAACCGGAGTTGGAATTGGAAGTTCTTCTGCCACTCCTGATGCCATGATTGACTTATTTTTACAATGGAATGCTGACGATCCAATTTCTCAAATAGAAATTAACAGAAATGCGTATCATGGTAATACTGCGAATACCTTTGCACAAGGAAATAGAAATCCGTTTATAGACAATCCCGCTTTTGCAACGCAAATCTGGGGCGGACCTCAAGCTGAAGATATTTTTGGTGGTGGTGGAAATAGTGATACAGAAGCACCAACGACACCCACCAATTTAACAGCTTCAAATACAACTCAAACTACTACGGATTTATCATGGACAGCTTCAACAGATAATATTGGTGTTACAGGTTATGATGTGTATAAAAATGGCACAATCCTAGCTTCAAGCTCAACGACATCTTATAATGTAACTGGCTTAACAGCAAACACTTCATATACTTTTACTGCAAGAGCAAAAGATGCTGCTGGTAATACTTCAACAGATAGCAACACTGCTTCCATAACAACACTGGCAGGTGGAGGTGGAAATGGTTCAACAGAATTATTTTTCTCTGAATACATAGAAGGATCTTCTTATAATAAAGCGATTGAAATTGCTAACTTTACCGGAAGTTCTGTTGATTTATCGGCATATAGTATTAAAAAACAATCTAATGGTGCTGGTTCATGGTCAGGAGGAATAATCTTAAGTGGACAATTAGCGAATGGTAATGTTTATGTAGCGGCAAACAGCAATGCCTCATCAACAATTTTGGCTGTAGCTGATTTTAATTCAACGGGTTCTGAATTATCATTTAATGGTAATGATGCTGTTGGTTTATTTAAAAATGGAACCTTGATTGATATTATAGGAACCTTCAATGGAGGTACTTCAAATTTTGCAAAAGATCAAACCTTACGAAGAAAAGAAACTGTAACAAGTCCATCCATAACATTTGATAAAACAGGAGAATGGAATACTTTTGCAAAAGATACTTTTGATGGTTTAGGTACACATTCTACTTCTGGTGGAGGAAATCAAGATACTGAAGCTCCCTCAGCTCCTACTAGTTTAGCAGCAAGTTCCATTACAGAAACAACACTATTATTAACTTGGAATGCTTCAACTGATAATATTGGAGTTACAGGGTATGACATCTATAAAGATGGCAGTTTGTTGACTTCTACCACTTCAATTTCTTATGGTGTTATGGGTTTAACAGCTTCAACTTCTTATACTTTTGTAGTTACTGCTAAAGATGCTGCAGGTAATACATCTGCAAATAGTAACACTGTAAATAGTACTACAGTAGATACTACAGATCCAACAACTCCAACCGGTTTATCAGCTTCAAATACGACGCAAACTAGTACAGATTTGACTTGGAGTGCTTCAACTGATAATGTTGGTGTTACTGGATATGATATTTATAAAGATGGCGTTTTACTAGCTTCAACTTCTTCAACTTCTTATAGTGTTTCAGGGTTGACAGCTTCCACTTCTTATGCTTTTACGGTTTCTGCCAAAGATGCTTCTGGAAATACCTCTGGTGTTAGTAATACGGCGAATGTAACCACTCAAAATAATGGAGGTGGCGGTACAAGTTCGGAAATTTTTATTTCTGAATATGTTGAAGGTTCTTCTAATAATAAAGCTATTGAAATTGTCAATCTCACAGGAAGCAGCATCGATTTATCGAGTTATTCACTAAAAAGAAATACCAATGGAGGTACTACTTGGGGAGCCGCATTAAATTTATCAGGACAATTGGTTGATGGTGATGTTTATGTTATTGCCAATAACTCTGCAACCACTACAATATTAAACGTTGCTGATTTGATTTCAAGTGCAGATGCAATTGTATTTAATGGTAATGACCCTGTAGGGTTGTTTAAGAATAATGTATTAATTGATATTGTAGGAAATTTTAACGGTGGTTCTGCTAATTTTGCCAATGATGTTACATTGAGAAGAATTGAAACAGTAACGAACCCTTCAACAACTTATACCACTAGTGAATGGAATTCGTTTGCAATTGATACTTTTGATGATTTAGGTACACATACAAGTTCTGGCGGTGGAAATGGTGGAACTACAGATATCTTGTTACAACATTCTTTTGAGTCAGGTTGGGATGGATGGATTGATGGTGGTTCTGATTGCTATCGTATAAATAGCTCCCGATCATTTGATGGTGATTATTCTATTAGAATTAGAGACAATTCAGGTGCTGCTTCTGCAATGACCTCTAGCAGTTATGACGTCACAGCATATGATAATTTAGAAGTTAAATTTAACTTTTATAGCTACAGCATGGAAACCAATGAAGATTTTTGGTTACAATATTACAATGGCTCTAGTTGGCAAACCGTACAAGCTTTTGTTAGTGGTACAGATTTTGGCAACAATGTGTTTACCGAAGCCACAGTAAATATTTCATCTTCGACATACAATTTTCCTTCAAATGCACAATTCAAATTTCAATGTGACGCAAGTTCAAATGCTGATCAAATATATATTGACAATATAGTTATTACGGCAACATCAGGTGTAGTTGCTAAAAATTTCTCAACCAATAGTATTATTCCATTAGGAAAGGAAGTTGGGTTTACTGAAGATTTTATTGAAATAGAAGACACCAAATTGTATCCAAATCCTACATCAAATAATCAAACATTGCTAAGAGCAGAATTAGATATTGAGGATAAAAACATTGATGTTCAAATAACAATAATAAATATGCAAGGACGTTTGATTAAGACAATAAAATTAAATAACATACAAAACGAATTCTTTGAACAGCATATAGACCTTTCAAATTTAAAAAGTGGTTTGTATTTTGTAAATATTTCAACCTCAAAAGGATTTAGTGAAACAAAAAAATTAGTTGTACAATAACACTTTTCTCCTCTAAATCAAAGCCTTAAGTTTTACTTAAGGCTTTTTTATTTTAACATTTTAAGATACAAATTTAACATTACTATAACTATCCCTCCTCTAAGTTATAGCTAATTTGTTGTCATAATATTTAAAACCAAGTTTCATTCCATACTATTTAATCCACATAAACACTTTAAACCAAACTATTATGAAACAAATTCGTACAAAGCATCTATTATCAATTATTGCATTTACAGCTATATTACTAGCCGGTACATCAATAAACGCGCAACTAAATACACCTCGTGGAAGTCAAAAAGCTACTGTAAAACAAACTGTAGGTATTACCAATATTGCTATTACATATTCAAGACCTAGTGTTAAAGGTCGTGAAATTTGGGGCAAATTGGTTCCTTATGGCATGAACAATCTTGGTTTTGGAACTGCTAAGGAATCTCCTTGGCGCGTAGGTGCCAATGAAAATACCATCATCAAATTTTCAAATGATGTAACGGTAGAAGGGCAACCTATAAAAGCTGGAAAATACGGTTTGCATATGGTTGTAAAAGAAAATGGTGAAGCCGACATTATTTTTTCATCGAATTATTCAGCATGGGGAAGTTTCTTTTATAAACCTGAAGAAGATGTTTTAAAAGTTACCGTAAAAACCAATGAAGCACCTCATAAAGAGTTGCTTACTTTTGAATTTATTGATGTACAAAAAACTTCGACAACAGCTGCTTTATTATGGGAGAAAAAAGAAATTCCTTTTAAAATTGAAGCAGATGTAACCAATATTGTATTGGTAGATATACAAAAGAAAATGCAAGGACAAGCTGGTTTTAACAGATTGAATTGGGAGCAAGCAGCGAATTTTGCTTTAAATAATAATGGTGATTTAAATAAAGCCTTGAATTGGGTTGATGCAGCAAGAAATGGTCAGTTCTTTAGTAAAAAAACATTTGCTAATGCCCGTATAAAGTCTGCAATTTTAAATAAAATGGGGAAACAAGACGAAGGTCTAAAACTAATGGATGAATCTTTAGCTGATGGTACTGTTCTACAAGTGCATGGTTATGGAAGGCAATTAATAGGTCTTGGTTTAAAAAATAAGGCGCTAGAAGTATTTAAATGGAATGCTGCAAATCATAAAAATACCTGGCCAGTAAATTATGGTTTGGGTAGAGCTTATTCTGCTAATGGCAATTATAAAACAGCCATTAAGTATTTAAATAAAGCATTAGCTTTAGCACCTGCACAAGCCAATAAAGATAGAGTTCAAGCAAATATTGACAAACTTAAAAAAGGAGAAAATATTAATTAATATTTTAGTTTAAAAGCTGAATTCACTTAGAGTTCAGCTTTTTATTCATCCTTAGCGGAGTCTAAAAACTCGAGCATGAACACATAAGTCAGACAATTATGCTATTGTCTTTTAGCTAATATTAGCCCAAATAGCTCTATTTTTCATAATTTCTTGATAGGTTCTATTAATACTTTTATTGTTTGCACTGGTTAAATTAGGGTCTATACTTAAAACCTCAATTGCTATTTCACGAGCACTTTTTAAAATAGCCGCATCCTTAACAATATCCGCAATTCTTAAGTTGAGCACACCACTTTGTTGTGTACCCATTAAATCTCCTGGACCACGCAATTTCAAATCTACTTCTGCAATTTCAAAACCATCATTCGTTTTTACCATCGTTTCTAATCTGGTTTTGGCAACATGGGTCAATTTAAAACTAGTCATTAAAATACAATAGCTTTGTTCTGCTCCACGTCCTACCCTACCTCTTAATTGATGCAATTGAGATAAACCAAATCTTTCTGCACTTTCTATAACCATCACACTAGCATTTGGTATATCTACACCAACTTCAATAACGGTGGTTGCTACCATAATTTGCGTTTCTTTATTCAAAAATCTACGCATTTCGAACTCCTTATCAGCAGCTTTCATTTTTCCATGTACAATACTAATTTGATACCTTGGTTTCGGAAATTCTCTAGTAATACTTTCATAACCATCCATCAAATCTTTAAAATCTAGTTTTTGAGATTCTTGTATTAGCGGATATACCACATATACTTGCCTGCCTTTCGCAATTTCCTCTTTCATAAATTTAAAAACACTCAACCGATTACTATCATAGCGATGTGCCGTAGTTATTTGTTTACGACCAGGAGGCAATTCATCAATAACCGATATCTCTAAATCACCATACACACTCATTGCCAATGTACGTGGTATTGGTGTAGCCGTCATTACTAAAATATGAGGTGGAACTATAGCCCCTCCAACCTCCCCAAAGGGGAGGCTTTTTAACTGTTGCTCTATTTTTTTTAAAACAGTATCAATACTGCCAATTACTTCTTCATTTCTAACTCTAATTACTTTATAGCCAAATTCTGTTAATATTTGAGTCCTTAACTCATCAGCTTCTCTTTGCTCTAAACTATTATGGTATTTACCATCTATTTCTATAATTAGCTTTTTAGAAAGGCATATAAAATCAATTATAAAAGTGTCAACAACATGCTGTCTTCTAAATTTAAAACCTAGTTTCTTAGTTTTTAAATACTCCCATAATATCCGTTCCTCTTCAATAGTTTGCTTTTTTCGTTCTTGTTGATGCTCTTTTAACAATGCATAAGTAGAAGCTCTAGTCGTTTGATATTTTTGGAGCACTTCCTGTACCCTCCCTTTGGGAGGGATTAAGGGTGGGCTTCCTTTCATCCACATTTTAGCACGTTGAGCTACACCAAAACGATGCTGTTCATCAATAACGGTCAATCCTAAATTTTTGAATTTTACTTTGTCTTCTAACAAGGCATGTGTACCTATTAAAATATGCAAAGAACCATCTTCTAAGCTTTCATGAATATCCTTTCTCTTTTTCGTTTTAACAGAACCTGTCAGTAAGTCTATATTGATATCCAATCCCTTTAACAATTCCAAAATCGCATTGTAGTGCTGTGTTGCCAAAATTTCAGTAGGTGCAATTAATGCAGTCTGAAAACCATTATCTAAGGCTATCAACATAGTTAACAATGCAACTATTGTCTTACCAGAACCTACATCACCTTGCAATAGTCTATTCATTTGCGCACCTGTAGTCATATCCTTACGGATTTCTTTCAATACTTTCTTCTGTGCATTGGTTAAGGAAAAAGGCAAATTATTATTGTAAAAATTGTTGAAATAATCGCCTACTTTTTCAAAAACATATCCTCTAATTTTTGATTTATGAATCATTTTTTTTCGAATAAGTTGTAACTGAATAAAAAATAATTCTTCAAATTTAAGGCGTTGCTGTGCCTTTGTTAATAATTGCTGATTTTTCGGAAAATGAATATTGAATAAGGCTTCACTTTTAGAGATTAAATTCAGTTTACTAATAATTTCTTGTGAAAGCGTTTCCTCGAAGCTATTGTTTGCCTGTACAAACAAATTTTGCATCATTTTAACGATGACTCTATTTGTAACACCTTTATTGCTTAAACTTTCAGTTGAAGGATATACAGGTTGCATGGCTATTTGTAAACCTTTTTTATAATCGGTAACTAATTCTAATTCAGGATGTGGCATGTTAAATGCCCCATTATACCAATTAACCTTACCAAAAGCCACATAAGGTATATTAACTTTTAATGATTCCTTAATCCATTTTGCTCCTCTAAACCAAACCATCTCCATGGTTCCTGTTTCGTCTATAAAAGTTGCTACTAAACGACTCCCACGTTTTTGTTGCACTGTTTTAATATGTGTTATTTTACCTATTATTTGAACTTCAGAACTATTCTGTTGTAACTGTTTAATCTTAAAAAATTGCGTTCTATCTATATATCTATTCGGAAAAAAATTAGCTAAATCTGCCAGTGTTCTTATCCCTAATTCTTTACGTAGTAAATCAGCTCGTGCTGGACCAGCTCCTTTTAAATAGTCAATGGAAGTATGTAAATCTGTACCTGACAAAATGTAAAATTTAATGACGAATATACTAATTTGAGACATGAAAATATATGGAAATTTTAGTTTATATTTGATAGAACATGTATATTGAGATACTCTATGAAACTAAAAATACCTCCAGCGATTCAAGTGGCATTATTTGCTACACTTATGTGGATTATTAAAAAGTCAACAACTATCACACATTTCGAATTTGAGCTACAAAGAGTAGTAAGTTGGATAATTTTTGGAATAGGTATAGCTATCGAAATTATTGCCATTTATGCCTTTAGAAAAGCACATACCACTGCTAACCCTTTACATCCCAATAAAGCTTCAACGTTAGTAATCGTAAGCATTTATAAAGTTTCAAGAAACCCTATGTATTTAGGTATGTTTTTTATTTTATTAGCATTTGCGGTTAGACTTGGTAATTTATTTACATTCCCAGTTGTAATTTTATATGTTTGGTATATCACTACTTTTCAGATAAAACCCGAAGAAAAAATACTTGCTGAACTGTTTGGAAATGATTATTCAATATATTGTAAAAAGGTACGAAGATGGATTTGATTAAAACGGAACACTATGATTTTCATTACGGATAAACACTTTCCAATATTTCTTTATTCTTAATTTTACTTTAACTTATTGTATATTTTGAATAAAAGTTGTGAATTTTTGCTTAATTATGCTTAAAATTATTTTAAAGTGAGATTAAAAAGTTTCCATTTCCTGATTCCTATGTTGGCAATACTGTTTTTTGTATTGGTTAGTTACCAACCTAATAGCAATAAACAAGATAATTTTTCTGAAATTGTTAAGATTGCATTGAGAGATGCTGGAAACAAACTATTGTTATCAAATAATGATTCAACTTCATTGATATTACCTGTTCTAGAGTTAGAAAAAAACAGGTACCAATTATCATTTCAAAATAATTTATTAATAATTCCTGATAACTTGATAGGTATTGTTACCAAAAGTTTAGAAGCTTCACATTTACCAAACAATTATATAGTTGAAGTTGTTAATTGCAATACAAAAGAAGTTTCATATAGTTACCAGATTAAGAACAATAAAGAAAATAATATTATTCCCTGTATGGGAAGAAATTTGCCCTTAGACTGTTATTCTATAAATGTCCTTTTTATGAATGATAAGCTATCCACAACAACTTATATGAATTACTCTTTGTTCTCATTAGCTTTAATTGCATTTATTAGTGTTGGTTTGTTCTATAAAAAAAGAAGGAAAGATGGAAACAAGGAAAAAGATTCACATGATTCAGTCATCGGTAACTTTAAATTTTACAAAGACCAAAATAAATTGGTAAAAGGTGAATCTATTATCAAACTTACCTCTAAAGAATGTGAATTGATTAAAATATTTAGCGAAAATCAAAATCAAATTGTTAAACGCGAATTACTTATCAAAGAAGTTTGGGAAGATAATGGTGTTTTTGTAGGTAGAAGTTTAGATGCCTTTATTTCAAAAATTAGAAAAAAGTTTGAAGGTGATAATTCTGTAAATATTATTAATATTCATGGTGTAGGTTATAAATTAGAAACTTCTAAGAACCTTTAATGACCAACACCGAACTCAAAGAATTTCTAGATGCAAAAGTTATCCAGTATAATAACCCAACGTTTATTAAGTCTGATCCAATTCAGATTCCACATCAATTTACTCTAAAGGAAGATATTGAAATTTCAGCATTTTTGACGGCAACAATTGCCTGGGGCAATCGGAAAATGATTATTAAAAATGCCCATCAAATGATGGAATTGTTGGGTAATAGCCCTTATGATTTTATTATGAGTCATACAAAACAACATTTACATCTTTTAGAAAATTTTGTGCATCGCACGTTTAACGGAATTGACTTTGTATACTTTATCAAAGCATTACAACATATCTATAAAAACCATAACGGATTAGAAGCTGTATTCTCTAATAACGTTAAAACGGATTCTTTACAAACAGCTATTCATCAATTTAAAATTCACTTTTTTGAGATTCAACATCCGTCAAGAACTCAAAAACATATTTCTGATCCGCTAAAAGGTTCTGCCGCAAAACGCATCAATATGTTTTTAAGATGGATGGTTCGAAAAGACACAACTGGTGTTGACTTCGGAATATGGGAGACAGTCTCTCCTTCTTATCTCTCTTGTCCTTTAGATGTACATTCAGGGAATACCGCTCGTAAATTAGGCTTACTTAACAGAAAACAAAATGATGCCAAAGCATTGTATGAATTAGATACTAATTTGCGAAAACTGGATGCTGAAGATCCAGCAAAATATGATTTTGCGCTATTTGGGTTGGGAGTCTTTGAAAAGTTTTAAATGTAGATGCTGTTCCTGGATGTTGGGAGTCTAATATTAGTTGGTCAATTAAATATTTACATAGTTTTATCTTTCATCCCTTCTCTTTTTTATCATATCCTCATAATTAAATTTAAAATTTACAAAAACAGCATCAGATTATCTACCTTTGCATCTTCTTTATTAATAAACAATTACACGAATAAACAAATAACTCTTTTTAATGCGCTTACACAGAAATTTAGTTTTAGCAGTAATTGATTCATTAAATTATATTTTTAATGACGGTTTATATGCTGATAAAGTAGTGGAAAAAACTTTAAAAAGAGATACTCGTTGGGGTGCTCGCGATAGAAAATTTCTTGCTGAAACCATCTATGATTGTGTTCGTTGGAAACGTTTATACAATGAGATAGCTGGAACTAAAGATCATTATACACAAGAAAACCTATGGAAAATTTTTTCAGTTTGGGCAACTTTAAAAGGAATTGTCTTACCAGATTGGAAACAATTTGATGGTACACCAGTACGTCGTATCAAAGGTAAATTTGATGAACTACAAGGTCAGCGTGTTTTTAAAGAATCTATTCCTGATTGGTTAGATGCATTAGGAGAAAAGGAATTAGGAAAACAATGGGCTCTAGAAATCAATGCTTTAAACAAACAAGCTGATGTGATTTTGAGAGCAAACACCTTAAAAACTACAAAAGAACGATTAAAAAAGATATTATTAGAAAATGATATTGAAACTCAATTTGTCAAAGGTCATCAAGATGCGTTGCAATTAATAGAACGCAAAAATGTATTTAGAACGGATGCTTTTAAAAACGGCCTTTTTGAGGTGCAAGATGCTTCTTCTCAGTTAGTTTCTGAATTTTTAGAAGTAAAACCTGGTATGCGAGTAGTGGATACATGTGCAGGTGCAGGTGGTAAAACATTACATTTGGCAGCTTTAATGGAAAACAAAGGGCAAATTATTGCACTTGATATTTATGATAATAAACTAAAAGAACTAAAAAGAAGAGCAAAGCGTGATGGTGCTCATAACATAGAACCACGCCATATCAATTCAACTAAGGTTATAAAAAAACTATACAATCAGGCGGATAGAGTATTGATTGACGCTCCATGTAGCGGATTAGGAGTTTTAAAAAGAAATCCTGGGTCCAAATGGAAATTGCAACCTGAGTTTATTAATGAAATACAGAAAACACAAGCTGAGATTCTAACTACGTATGCAAAAATGGTGAAAGTTGGTGGAAAATTGGTCTATGCTACTTGCTCAATTTTACCATCAGAAAATGAAAAACAAGTTGAAAGTTTTTTAGAATCATATAAAGAGTTTAATTTTATTGCAGAAAAGAAAATTTTACCTTCCGTTAGTGGGTTTGACGGTTTTTATATGGCATTATTAGAAAGAACCAAATAAATATCATATGAAAAAATTATTACTACTTCTCTTTTTATGTATATCAACGATTGCGATATCACAAGAAACCTATTATTTAAATGCACCAAATGCAGTCGATTTCTCTCTTAACGGAATAGATCTTAAAAACGCTTTAGCTACCAAAATAAGTAATAATACAACACCATTCCCCTATACAAGTGGTAGTTTTGATACTTGGGATGCATTAAAATTAGCTGATGTAAACCCTCAAAATTCGACAGAAGTCCTTTTAATTTATGGTTGGGAAGATGGTTCTGATAGTAATGTGCAAAACGATAGAGAAAGAGGAATTAATAATAATGGAGGTAATGTTGGAGATTGGAATAGAGAACACGTATTTTCCAGGTCATTGGCCTCACCTTCGCTAACAACTAGTAATCCAGGCCCAGGTACTGACATGCATAATTTGAGACCTTCAGATGTTCAATGGAATGGTACTAGAGGTAGTAGAAAATTTGCTGCGGGTTCAGGAAATTCAGGAACTGTTGGAAGCAATTGGTATCCAGGAGATGAATGGATAGGTGATATTGCCAGAATGATGATGTATATGTATTTGCGGTATGATGGCAATGGTAGTAGTATTGCTGAAACTCAATGTTTAGCGAGTAATGTTGGTGTTGGTAATGCCGTTGCTAACGATGCTAATATGATTGATTTATTTTTACAATGGAATGCAGATGACCCAGTTTCTGATGTTGAAAGACAGCGAAACCCTGTTTCTGAAGACAAACAAGGTAACAGAAACCCGTTTATAGACAATCCATATTTAGCAACAAAAATTTGGGGCGGACCTGAGGCAGAAGATATCTGGGGAACATTAGGTGTAAATGATATTGTATTATCAAAAGCTTTTAAAATATATCCAAATCCTGCCACTCAGCATACCATTTTTATAGAATCCAATACAGTTATTATAGAACAAATTACGCTGTTTAATATAACTGGTCAGCAAATTCTAGTTAAAAATAATACTCAAAAAAACAACAATCAAATAATTTTGGACAATTTACCTTCTGGTTTTTACGTTCTTAGAATAAATTCTGAAAAAGGAATTATTAGTAAAAAATTAATAATCAACTAGTTATATTATGAATATGAAACGTTTTAATCTATTGTTTCTAATTTTTATTAGCTTGTCAACAGTAAGTATATGCTCTGCACAAACAGATACAATAACTCAGTCTGTTCCTTTTGTTAACCTAAAAGATACCATTAAATCCAATTCCTTAAAACAATTAGAATTATCTAATGAAGTAAAAGGTACTATTCAAAAAGAACTATTTAAATTTATTATAGAACAATCTGTCATTAGCAAAACAATATGGCAACAACCGTATCGGTTTGAGGATAAAAACCTTAAAACATTAATTGTTAAGATTGTTATTGAACGTAATACAGCTAAAATCGAGTCTTTAGATTTTAATTCATTTTCTTTAGTAGATGAATCGAAAAAACTTAGGATAAGATCATCTGGTGTATACTATCCAAAAAGAGATAAGAAAAAATACTTGAAGTCCAAACCTG
>Ga0256847_1000464_pt1 | contig 25808 bp, 21 predicted proteins | sample TeddybearmetaG_FD_189099 | JGI IMG/M metagenome (GOLD analysis project Ga0256847, IMG submission 189099) | Hydrothermal vent microbial communities from East Pacific Rise, Pacific Ocean - Teddybear | ecosystem: Environmental > Aquatic > Marine > Hydrothermal vents | place: Pacific Ocean: East... | reverse complement strand
AAACCACAAAATTGTAATCCAGTTTTGGTAAAACGTCCAGTTTCATAACTCCACAGTTTTACTTCAGCATAATTATTTTTCAGGTTAGAGTTATTAGTGTCAGCACCTAAATTACACCATTCTCCTATTACAGAGTTTCCCAAATAACCTTCATGGCCTTTACTTGAATATCCAAAAATTACGGTATTATTTACTTCTCCACCAACTTTACTTAAGGGCCCGATGGTGGTGGCTCCATAAATCTTAGCACCCATTTTCAGTACAGAATCATGGCATAATGCCAATGGGCCTCTTACTAAGACCCCTTCCATAACAATGGCATTTTTACCAATATAAATTGGTCCTGTAGAAGCATTTAAAGTTGCAAAACTGATATCAACACCTTCTTCTAAAAATATATTTTCTTTATGTATACAATTAACAGTAGCTGGTATTGGTTCAGACTTTCTGCCTTCAGTCAATAACTTAAAATCATCAGCTATGGCTTTGTCATTTAATGAAAAGATATCCCATGTGTTTTTTATTTGTAAGATTTCATCTTCATAATTGTAGATTTTATAGGTGTTAAAGTCTACCTTTTCTTGCGTATCTGTTGTAAAAAAAGCAATTACTTCATCACCTTTGAAAACGGCTTCATTTTGGCTGAGGTTTTTTACAAGTTTTACTAGGTTTTCAGTAGGTAAAAAGGAAGCATTCAACATTATATTTGTCCCCAATTCTACCATTGGATATTTCTCTTCTAAATAACCTTCAGTAAGTGTAGTTGTGGTATGGCCTAAATAATTTTCCCATTTTTCACGAATAGTCAAAATACCTACCCGTATATCTGCAACAGGTCTTGTATATGTAAATGGTAACAAAGCATTGCGCACGATTCCATCAAATAAAATGTAATTCATCTAGGCTAATTTTTGGTAAAGATAAGGTTCTCATTTATTTCCGCAAATGAATGGGAATGGATTTAACCTTTAAAATATCTTTAGAACTCATTTATATATTTAATAATATGACTATTATACCTTTAAAAACCTCGGGATATATGGCAAGAACAATTACCTCAATCAAATAAAAATAATTTCTAGTTTTACCAAAAAACTATTGTCAACTTTTTTCTTTGCATTTTTTTAGCCACAGTAATATCATAAATTATTTTTGATAATGGTTTTGAAAAAGGAAATACTGATTACCTATGTAGTTTGGATACTATTTTATTCTTCTAAATATTATAAAAAATAATGATGAACATGGTATTTGTTTTAATTTCATTAGTATAACTTTGAATTTAATATTCAATTTTAATAAATGAAAAAACACTTTATCTTTTGCACTTTAGTTATATTAATTGCAAACTTAAGTATAGCTCAAACTATAAATACCTACAGCATTTCTTTCGAAAATGCCATGCATCATGAGGCAGTAATAAAAGCTGAGTTTACAAATTTAGAAAACAAGGTACTAGAATTACGAATGAGTAGAACCTCACCAGGGCGCTATGCATTGCATGAGTTTGCAAAAAATGTTTATAATGTAAAGGCAGTCGATAGTAATGGGAATAATTTAATAATTACCCGGCCAAATCCATACCAGTGGAATGTTTCAAATCATGATGGAACTGTTAAAATAAGTTATACCCTTTTCGCGAATAGAGGAGGAGGCACTTATTCGCAGGTTGATAAAACACATGCACATTTAAATATTCCTGCAACTTTTATGTATGCTCCAGCTTATACAAAACGAGGGATAAAAGTAAATTTTATGGTGCGCGAAGATTTGAAATGGAAAATAGCAACACAATTAAAATTATTGAATGATGGTACTTATTATGCACCTGATTTACATTATTTTATGGATAGTCCAACAGAAATAAGTAATCATGCAATTCGGAGTTATAAAATAAACTCTAATGGTAAAGAAAGGACTATCAATTTTGTATTACATCATAACGGTACTGATGAGGAATTGGATCAATACTTCGATAACGTAAAAAAAGTGGTTGCACAAGAAATAGCTGTATTTGGTGAATTACCTGATTTTGATTATGATGCATATACTTTTTTAGCCTGTTATATTCCCAATGCTTCAGGAGATGGTATGGAACATCGTAACTCTACTATCTTAACAAGTACAAGAAGTTTAGCAGATGGAGGAATGGAACGTAATATGGGGACGATTTCTCATGAATTTTTTCATGCTTGGAATGTAGAACGTATTCGTCCAAGAAGCTTAGAGCCTTTTAATTATGAAGAAACGAATATGTCTGGTGAACTGTGGTTTGCAGAAGGTTTTACCAGTTATTATACAAATTTGATATTGTGTAGAGCAGGTCTTATAGCACCGCAGAAATATGTTGAAGGATTGGCTGGTGGCTTGAATTATGTCTGGAATTCTCCGGCAAGAAAGTATTTCAACCCTATTGAAATGAGTTACCAAGCTCCATTTGTGGATGCAGCACGTTCTGTAGACCCAGTAAATAGAGAAAACACCTTTATATCTTACTATACGTATGGTAGTGTATTAGGTTTGGCATTAGATTTATCATTAAGGAATTTAGAAAATGATAAAAACCTTGATGGTTTTATGAAATTAGTTTGGAAAACTTATGGAAAACCTGAAATACCTTATACTGTGAGGGATTTACAAAATTTATTGAGTGATTATGTTGATACCGAGTTTAGCAATCATTTCTTTTCTAACTATATTTTTGATAGCCAAATGCCAGATTATAAGTTGTTATTTGCTTCAGTAGGTATTGTTTTTGAACAAACAAAATTAAATGAGACTTCTTTAGGAGTTAAATTAAATGATACCTTTAAAGTAACTTCAACTCCTTTTGATGGTAGTGCTGCCTATAAGGCTGGATTAGAAAAAGGTGATGAGATTATTTCTATTAACAGTGTGCTTGTTTCTAATGGAATAAAACCATTAGATTACTTATCACAATTTAAACCACAACAAACTGTGACGATTATTTTGAAACGATATGGAGAGCAAAAGGAAGTTCAATTGACTTTTGACACAAACCTTTTTTATACAACGAAATTATTGGAAAAAGTAAAGAAAAAAATTGTAACTAAAAGAGGGAAGTGGCTTGGTGCTAAGTAAAATAGTTATTTTTTTATTGTCAAGGAGTTTTCTTGATAATATAGAATGTCATTTACAAAAATAGTTTTCAATTTTTGTAAATCTGGATTTTCAGGAAAATATTTTAGAATTCGGTCGGTAAGCTTATTTCCAACGTCACAATCTTTACCTTCAAAGGAACAATTATAACTATAAGCTAATGCAAGTCTGTAATTTGCTTCATATTTTTCAGGAAATATTTTAATAGCATTGCCATATTGGTATATAGCATTTTTCCAATTCTTTTTTTCTATCCAGGTATCTCCACTACCAATTAAATAGTAATAATTATCTAATTTTTTATTCGATTCTTTTTCTATAATAATTTGTTGTTCTTTTTCACTTCGTGAGTATTTATCATAAATATTTCTATTCTTATTTTCAATGAATTCATAAGAAAGATAAAATCCAAATACGATTATTGGTATTGAAATGGCAAGTGAAATTAACCAAATTCTTAAGTTTTCAGTTTTCCTATTTTTAATTACTTTTTCTCTTAAGAGTTGTAGTTCTTTATTTGAAATATTTTTAAAATCTATAGTGCCATTAGCTGCTTTTAAATACTCTTTTCGAGCGCTTAAAAAAGTACTGTCCTTTTTTAGGACACCTCGCTTTCGTAACAAATTACGATTGTTTCGCAGAATACTCCCCATTGATTGTAAACTTCCACTCATAATTGTTTTATAGTATTAATAATGTTCTATTAAAGGTACATTATTTATAATAAAAGGAAAAAGGCAAGAAATAATGAAGTATATAATTACTTACTCAAGTACATTTTACGACGTGAATACAATTCATAAAACTGATCATCTTTTAAACTGTCAATAAACAAAATACTTTCGCCTGTAGATTTCATTTCTGGACCTAGTTTTTTATCTACATTCGGAAATTTATTAAATGAAAATACAGGTTGTTTGATGGCATACCCTTTTAATTGCGGATTAAAAGAAAAATCTTTGACCTTAGCTTCTCCCAACATCACTTTGGTAGCATAATTTACATAGGGTTCACCATAGGCTTTAGAGATAAAAGGAACAGTTCTTGAAGCTCTTGGGTTGGCTTCAATAATATATACAATATCGTCTTTGATAGCAAACTGAATGTTTATCAGTCCTACCGTTTTTAAAGCCTTTGCAATTTTTACTGTATGATCCTTTATCTGTTGCATTACAAATTCTCCTAAATTGAATGGAGGTAAGGTTGCGTTAGAATCGCCAGAATGTACACCACAAGGTTCAATATGTTCCATAATACCAATGGTATAGACATCTTCTCCATCACAGATAGAATCTGATTCTGCTTCGATAGCGCCGTCTAAATAACGATCTAATAACAATACATTATTAGGTATTTTTCGAAGTATGTCAACTACATGTTCTTCTAATTCTTGTTTGTTGATGACAATTTTCATGCCTTGACCACCCAATACATAGGATGGACGAACCAAAATTGGGAAATCCAACTCATCAGCAACAGCTAAGGCTTCAGCAGCAGTTGTAGCAGTACCAAATTGAGGAAAAGGAATATCGAGCTCTTCTAATAACTTTGAGAACCTGCCTCTATCCTCAGCTAGATCCAGTGCTTCAAACGAAGTGCCAATTACCTTAATGCCATATTTATCAAACTTTTCAGCTAGTTTTAAAGCTGTCTGTCCACCTAGCTGAACAATAACGCCTTCCGGTTTTTCATGTTGAATAATATCATAAATATGTTCCCAAAAGACAGGTTCAAAATATAATTTATCAGCAGTGTCAAAATCAGTAGAAACCGTTTCAGGGTTACAATTAATCATAATAGTTTCATAACCACATTCCTTTGCAGCCAATACACCATGTACACAACAGTAATCAAACTCAATACCTTGCCCAATCCTATTAGGACCAGAACCTAACACTATTATTTTCTTTTTATCTGATACAATAGATTCATTATCAGAAAAAGTCTTTCCATTTTGAATACTATTATTTTCAAAAGTAGAGTAGTAGTAAGGTGTTTGAGCTTTAAATTCGGCAGCACAAGTGTCTACTAATTTATAAACTCTGTTGATATTGAGTTCCTGACGTTTTTTATATACTTCACTTTCCAGACATCCTAACATATGAGCTATCTGTCGATCACCATAGCCTTTTTGCTTTGCTTCTAATAACAAATCTCTTTGTAGAGTGTCTAATGTATAGGTAGATATTTCTTTTTCTAAATAATATAATTCTTCATATTGTTTTAAGAACCACATATCAATTTTTGTAATTTCATGAATTCTACTAAGTGGCATTCCCATTTGAATGGCATCATAAATTACAAAAACCCGATCCCAACTAGGGTTGGTTAATTTATCAATAATCTGATTGTAATCTTTATAACCCTTACCATCTGCACCAATTCCATTACGCTTAATTTCAAGTGATTGCGTAGCTTTATGTAAAGCTTCTTGGAAAGAACGGCCAATACCCATAACCTCACCAACTGATTTCATTTGTAAACCAATAGTACGGTCTGAACCTTCAAATTTGTCAAAGTTCCAACGTGGAATTTTTACTATAACATAATCTAAGGCAGGCTCAAATAACGCAGAAGTGGTTTTAGTAATTTGGTTTTCCAATTCGTCTAGATGGTAACCAATTGCCAGTTTTGTAGCTACTTTAGCAATAGGATACCCTGTTGCTTTTGATGCTAATGCTGAGGATCGAGAAACTCGTGGGTTAATTTCAATAGCAATGATTTCTTCTTTTTCATCTGGACTTATCGCAAACTGTACATTACAACCTCCGGCAAAATCTCCTATAGAGCGCATCATATGTATTGCCATATCGCGCATTCTTTGGTAAGTAGTATCGCTCAAGGTCATTGCGGGAGCAACCGTAATGGAATCTCCAGTATGAATACCCATAGGATCCATATTCTCTATCGTACAGATAATAACTACATTGTCGTTTTTATCTCGTAATAATTCCAATTCAAATTCTTTCCAACCTAATAAGGCTTTATCGATAAGTACTTCATGAATAGGCGAGGCTTCTAGTCCGCGACTTAGCAACTCATCAAAATCCTCTTTATCATGAACAATTGATGCACCAAAACCACCCAAGGTAAATGAAGGTCTTATTACCAATGGAAAACCGTATTCTTGTGCTATTTCTTTTCCTTTTAAAAAGGAAGTAGCGGTGGTAGATGGTGCTTGTCCTATACCAATTTCTAACATTAACTTTCTGAACAACTCTCGATCTTCCGTAATGTTAATGGCATCAATATTAACACCAATAATATCAATATTAAAATCTTCCCAAATACCTTTGTCTTGGGCTTCAATACATAAGTTCAATGCAGTTTGACCTCCCATAGTTGGTAATACCGAATCAATAGAAGGGTGTTTTTGTAATATTTCTATAATAGACTTCGTAGTGAGTGGTTTTAAATATACATTGTGAGCCAATGCAGGGTCCGTCATTATAGTAGCGGGATTCGAGTTGATTAATGTCACTTCAATTCCTTCTTCCTTTAATGAACGTATTGATTGACTACCAGAGTAATCAAATTCACAGGCTTGTCCTATAATAATAGGTCCTGAACCTATAATTAAAACCGATTTTATGTTGTTGTTTTTTGGCATTGATACTACTTATTATTAAAAGCAACCATCTATCGCAATGGAGGTGCAAATATTTAAAATTTCTTTATTCTGAGACTCAATTCGTTTTAAAACTTATTAAAAGATATAAAAAAAGGTGTTACTAAAATAGTAACACCTTTATAATATGATTTGAATATCATTATTTTTTTGGTCTAGCTTCTGATGAAACAGATAATTTCGTTCTGCCTTTTGCTCTTCTTCGTGCTAACACTTTTCTACCGCTTACGCTAGCCATTCTTTCCATGAAACCATGTTTATTTCTTCTTTTACGTTTTGACGGTTGAAATGTTCTTTTACTCATTATAAATATCTTTAAAAATCTTCTTACTCTATTATTACAGGCCTTACAAAAAAAACCATTACTTAAATCGAGCGCAAATATACAAATCCTTTTGTGTTTAACAAATAGTTTTTTTAAGAAAAGTACTAACTTATTTTCAACGATATTTTATTATTAATAATTCCACTATAATTTATTAGATTCATCTAGGTAAATCTTATTTTTTTGTTTTCATAAAAATCTAGTACCTTGCATGAATGTTATGCATGCATAATAATTTAACAATCATAAAAGTAAATTGAATGTCCAAATACAAACATATTTTTGAACCTTTAGATTTAGGGTTTACCACATTAAAAAATAGAATTTTAATGGGTTCAATGCACACAGGCTTGGAAGAAGAAAAAAATGGATTTGAGAGAATGGCCACTTTTTATGCAGAAAGAGCAAAAGGAGGTGTAGGTTTGATTGTTACTGGAGGAATATCTCCTAACATACAAGGATTGACAATGCCTTTTGCGGCAAAAATGAGCAAGAAAAAACATGTAAGAGAGCATCAACTTATAACGGAAGCGGTACATAAAGAAGGTGGTAAAATTTGTATGCAAATTTTACATTCAGGGCGTTATGGATATCACCCTTTATGTGTTGCACCATCAGCAATTAAATCACCAATAAGCCCATTTAAACCCTTTAAATTAAAAGAATCAGGAATAAAAAGAACCATAAAAGATTTTGTTAACGCTTCAAAATTAGCAAAATTAGCTGGATATGATGGTGTAGAAATAATGGGCTCTGAGGGCTACTTAATCAATGAATTTATTGCTGCGGAAACCAACCATAGAAAAGATGATTGGGGAGGAACTTATCAAAATAGAATGCGTTTGCCTATTGAACTGGTAAAACAAACTAGAGAAGGAGTTGGAGAAGATTTTATTATAATTTACCGTTTGTCAATGTTAGATTTGGTAGAAAAAGGAAGCTCTTGGGACGAAGTAGTCCAGTTGGCAAAAGAAATTGAAAAAGCAGGAGCAAGCATTATTAATACCGGTATTGGTTGGCACGAAGCAAGAATACCTACTATTGCAACTTCGGTACCACGTGCTGCTTTTACCTGGGTTACACAAAAAATGAAGAAGGAAGTTTCGATTCCGTTGGTTACAACTAACCGAATAAATATGCCGGAAACTGCTGAAAAAGTCTTAGCAGATGGTCATGCAGATATGATTTCTATGGCACGCCCTTTTTTGGCAGATGCTGATTGGGTAAATAAGGCTTTTGAAGAAAAAGAGGACGAAATTAATACCTGTATTGGCTGTAATCAAGCCTGTCTGGATCATGTTTTTGAAAGAAAAGTGGCAAGTTGTTTGGTAAACCCGAGAGCATGTCATGAAACAGAATTAAATTATAACCTTACAAGTAAAAGGAAAAAAATTGCCGTAGTCGGTGCTGGCCCTGCTGGTTTGGCGGCTGCTACTATTGCAGCTCAATGTGGACATGAAGTTACCTTATTTGATGCTGACACCGCTATTGGAGGGCAGTTTAACATTGCGAAGCAAATACCTGGTAAGGAAGAGTTTTATGAAACCATAAGATATTTTAAAAGACAATTGGAAATTCATAATGTAACCGTAAAATTAAACACTAGAGTGTCTGCAAATGATTTGGATAAAGATGATTTTGAAGAGATTATTTTGGCTACAGGTATTGTGCCTAGAATGCCTAGAATTGAAGGTATAGAGCATGAAAAAGTGTTGAATTACATCGATGTGTTAAAACTTAAAAAACCCGTAGGGAAACGCGTTGCTGTGATTGGTGCAGGAGGAATTGGCTTTGATGTTTCAGAATATTTGGCACATGAAGGAGAATCATCGTCTTTAAATATTGATACTTGGCTAAGAGAATGGGGAATTGATAAATCAATGAAAGCAAGAAGTGGAATTGAAGGAATGCAATCAGAAATTCATCCATCGCCAAGAGAAATTTTTATGTTTAAAAGAAGTAAAGGGAAGTTTGGCGGCAAATTGGGCAAAACTACAGGTTGGATTCATCGTTCAACATTGAAGAAAAAGAAGGTTCAATTTATTAATGAAGTGCAATACACTAAAATTGACAGTAAAGGGTTGCATTATATTCAAAATAGAGAACAAAAATTATTAGAAGTTGATAATATTGTTATTTGTGCAGGTCAAATTCCACTTAAAGAATTGTTAGTACCACTAGAGGAAAAAGGAATCAAAGTACATGTAATAGGAGGTGCAGATATCGCTTCAGAATTGGATGCGAAAAGGGCCATTAATCAAGGTTGCAGATTGGCTGCAAAACTGTAATAATTCACATTGTTTTTTAATCATTCAGTAACAATAAAATTAGTATTTTATTATATTTTCTTGATTGTGGAAATTACTAGTAGAAAAAAGTTGTGATTTGACCTGTATAAGGGTTCTTCAAAAAAATTAACTTCGTTTGAAACCTATAAACATCAATAATATTAAATTCATTTAATCAATACATGCTTAATTCCAACAGACCCAAGTATAAGAACAGGTAAATTAGCGAATGGGTTGACCTATTATATCCGTAATAACGGAAAAGATGCAAAACTATTGAAGAGTTTAGGTGAGATTTTATTTATAAAATTTAAAGAAGAACAGATATTGAATTCGTTCATTGAAAAATGCCGATTATAACAAAAAAGACAAATCAAAAATAATAGGTTTTACCAAAGAAATTGATGATATCAATGCCAAAAATATCCTGACTGTTGCTAAAAAACACCTTTCAGGAGGACACATTTTAGCTATTTTATATCCTGAAAATCAGGAGTAAATAACTAAATTAAATGTTGTATCAACCGCCAAAAAACAACATATTTTTTTTGACAGTTTTTTGTTGATGCATTGTTCACAACTTCATTTTAGAAACTCATAAATAGTTGTACTTTTATAAATTCAAAAATCTTGACTTTTTAATGGGGAAAATTATAGCTATTGCCAACCAAAAAGGAGGAGTCGGTAAGACCACAACTACGGTTAATCTTGCAGCTGCTTTAGGCGTATTAGAACAAAAAATATTGTTGATTGATGCAGATCCACAAGCAAATGCTACTTCAGGTTTGGGTATTGATGTTGATAGTGTTGAAAATGGCACGTATCAATTATTACTGCATTCCGTAAAAGCTACAGATACAATTGTAAAAACAAATTCTCCGAATGTAGATATTATTCCTTCTCATATAGATTTGGTAGCAATTGAATTAGAGTTAGTTGATAAAGAGAAGAGAGAATATATGTTAAAAGAGGCTCTCAAAGAAATAAAAGATAAGTATGACTATATAGTTATTGACTGTGCACCTTCATTAGGGTTAATTACGTTGAATGCATTAACAGCTGCCGATGCAGTGATAATTCCTATTCAATGTGAATATTATGCACTTGAAGGTTTGGGTAAATTGTTAAATACTATTAAAAGTGTACAAAAAATTCATAATTCCGAATTAGATATTGAAGGTTTGTTATTAACTATGTATGATTCGCGCTTACGTTTGTCCAATCAAGTAGTTGCAGAAGTGAAAAAACATTTTCATAATATGGTTTTTAAAACTATTATTCAACGTAATATCAGATTGGGGGAAGCGCCGAGCTATGGAGAAAGTATTATTGCGTATGATGCCACAAGCAAAGGTGCCGTAAATTATATTAACTTAGCGCACGAAATATTAAAAAAGAATAGTAATGGCTAAAGCTGTAAAAAAGCAAGCATTGGGTAGAGGTTTGTCTGCTTTGTTAAAAAACTCGGTTGAAGATATTCAATCAGTTGAAGATAAAAATGCAGATAAAGTAGTAGGGAGTATTGTTGAAATTGAGTTGGCTTCTATTGCGGTGAATCCATATCAACCAAGAACCTATTTTAATGAAGAAGCGTTAAGAGAATTGTCCAGTTCAATTAAAGAACTCGGTATTATTCAACCTATTACTGTTCGTAAATTAGAAGGAAATAAATTTCAGGTTGTATCTGGTGAACGTCGTTTTAGAGCGTCTAAACTAATTGGTTTAACCACAATTCCTGCATATATTAGATTGGCTAATGATCAGGAAATGCTTGAAATGGCATTGGTTGAAAATATTCAACGTAAAGATTTAGACCCAATTGAAATTGCATTGTCTTACCAAAGATTAATAGAAGAAATAAAGTTAACACAAGAAGAATTGAGTTCCAGAGTTGGTAAGAATAGATCTACAGTTACGAATTACTTGCGATTATTGAAACTAGACCCTATCATACAAACGGGTATGCGTGACGGATTTCTGTCTATGGGTCATGGAAGAGCACTGATAACTATTGAAAGCTTCTCTAAACAATTAGATATTTATGAAAAAATAATTCGTAATAAATTATCAGTTAGGCAAACTGAGCAATTGGTAAAAAGCTTTAGAGAAGATGCAATACCTTCTGAGAACAAAATAAAACTTGAAGAGGAGTCTCCTAAGTATATTCGTAAAGGAATTACATCTTTTAGCGAATATTTTGGGCACAAAGTAGAAGTAAAACTCTCAGGACTAAATAAAGGAAAAATTGTAATTCCATTTCATTCAGAAGAAGATTTTAATCGTATCAAAAAATTAGTACAGTAGATGCTGAAAAGGTGTATTTATAGCATACTTTTTTGTTCTTTTTGTTTGAATTCGATTGCACAAAGCACACCAAAGAATTTAAAAATAAAGAAAAAAGACTCTATTGTTTTAGTACAAGGAATAGATATTTTAGCACCCTCTAGAGCAGCATTTTATTCAGCGGTACTACCCGGTTTAGGTCAAGCTTACAATAAGAAATATTGGAAAGTACCATTAGTGTGGGGAGCAATGGGTACTAGTGGTTATTTTTATTTCACGAATAATGACAGTTTTAAAAGATATAGAACAGCTTTTAAATTAAGACGGTCTGGCAGACCTGATGAGTTTAACGGAGATATAGGTTCTTTTCTGAGTGAAGATGCCTTACGCAGAGCGCAAGATGTTTTTAAGAAGAATAGAGATTTGTCATTATTTCTTACTATTGGATTCTATATTTTAAATATAATAGAAGCCAATGTAGATGCGCATTTGCCAGATAAAGCATTAGATACTGATATATCATTTAGCCCTGCTTTTTTTACAACTCCAGTTAGCAATCAAACGGTGGTGGGTGCAACAATAAGTTTTAGTTTTTAGAAAAATTAATATGAAGATAGCGTTGTTCGGATATGGTAAAATGGGGAAAACAATTGAAAGAATTGCAATAGAACGTGGACATGAGATTGTTGCCAAGATTGATATTGATACAGCTAGTTATGACATTACTATTGCAGATGTAGCAATTGATTTTAGTACACCAAGTGCCGCATTTGATAATATAAACAAATGCTTTACTAATAATATTCCAATTATCTCAGGAACAACAGGTTGGTTAGATAATTATAATAATATTATTGAAAATTGTCATAAAAAAAATGGTGCATTTATTTATGCATCTAATTTTAGTTTGGGTGTTAATTTATTTTTTGAATTGAATACCAAACTGGCAAAGATGATGCGTAGCTTTGAATCATATACAATTGATTTAGAAGAAATACACCATACGCAAAAGTTAGATGCACCGAGTGGGACAGCTATTACATTGGCAAAAGATATTATTGAAAATTCAGATAAAGAAATTTGGAGTTTGGCTGTAACAAATAATAGTAAAGAGTTACCTATTGTATCAAAACGAATTGAAAATGTACCGGGTACGCATACTGTGAGGTACACTTCGATTGTTGATGAAATTGAAATTAAACATACAGCAAAAAATAGAGATGGCTTTGCTTTGGGAGCTGTTATTGCGGCTGAATGGTTACAAGGAAAAAAAGGAGTATTTACAATGAAAGATGTGTTGGGGATTTAGTCCATTCCTAAACCTTCACAAAAGAAAACAAGTTTATGACTTGTACGCCTCAAAAGATGCATTGGATGATATTAATAATTATAAAATTTTGTCATTTCTGCGTAGGCAGGAATCCATATTTTAGAATGACAAATGATATAATAGAATAAATAATACAATTATGACAATTACAGGATGGTTACTATTTTTCTTATTATTACAAGTAATACATTTTTTAGGTACTTGGAAACTATATGTAAAAGCAGGTAGAAAAGCATGGGAAGCGGCAATTCCTATTTATAATGCAATTGTACTTATGCAAATAATTAACCGACCTAAATGGTGGGTTATCTTATTGTTTATACCCATTATTAATTTATTAATGTTTCCCGTAATTTGGGTAGAAACGATTCGAAGTTTTGGTAAGAATAAAAGACTAGATACCATTTTAGCCATTTTCACTTTTGGTTTATATATCTACTATGTAAATTATATATCGGATGTCAACTATATTGAAGATAGAAGTTTACAACCTCGTTCAAATGCAGGAGAATGGGTGAGTTCAATAACCTTTGCAATTATTGCTGCCACATTGGTACATACCTATTTTATGCAACCTTATACCATACCTTCTTCTTCTTTAGAGAAAAGTTTGTTAGTGGGTGATTTTCTGTTTGTAAGCAAGTTCCATTACGGAGCAAGAATACCCATGACAACGGTAGCAGCACCAATGGTTCATGATACTATTCCAGCGATTCCTGTACCATTTACAAAGATAAAATTAACAAAGAAATTCAAATCATATTTATTTACTGATGATTTTTCAAAAAGAAAAACATCTTTACTCAATAAATTACAATTGCCATATATGCGATTGCCTGGGTTTCAAAAAATAAAACGTAATGATATAGTAGTGTTTAACCAACCTGCAGACACATTGTTAGACATGAATGATTTTAGTCCTGACAGGAACTATTACAAACCTATAGATAAAAAAACAAATTTAGTAAAGCGTTGTGTGGCAATTGCTGGAGATTCTCTTGAGATACGAGATGGATATATTTATATTAATGGCAAACGCACCGTTTTACCAGATAGAGCAAAGCCGCAGTATAACTTTTTTGTGGATACCGAAGGGAAAAGAATTAACCAAGTAACTCTCAAAAAACGTTATGGTGCTAGGGAAGGGGCAGTTGATAGACAAGGAAACTTTATTTTGACATCAAAAGGAGGTTATGTTTTAACCTTAACCGATAAAGAGGCTGCAAGGATAACTAAAAATCCTAATGTGAAGAGTGTCACAAAATATATGGAGCCTAAAGGAGCAGGAGGTAATGTTTTTCCACATGTATCATCATTAGGATGGAATACAGATAATTACGGACCTATTTATATTCCTCAAAAAGGAAAAACGGTACAATTAACAAAAGAAAGTTTACCCTTTTATAAAAGGGTTATTACTGAATATGAAAACAATAATTTAATTATCAATGGAGACGAGATTCTGATTAATGGAAAGGACACTAAAAGCTATACTTTTAAACAAGACTATTATTGGATGATGGGAGATAACCGTCAAAACTCATTAGATGCACGTTATTGGGGTTTTGTACCCTTTGATCATGTGGTAGGTAAACCCGTATTAATTTGGTTAAGTATTGATAAAGATGGAAAAGGAATGCAAAAATTACGTTGGGATAGAATGTTTACTACCGTAGGAGGAAGTGGAGAACCTGTCTCTTATTTGTATTATTTTCTAGGAGTTTTAGGTTTGTGGTTTGCTTATGATTTCTATAGGAAACGAAAAAAGGCTTAAAAAATGTTTAACCGTTAATTTGTTTATTCGTGTAGTAGTTGTATTTGCGATTCAACAAATCAACAAATCAACAAATCAACATTGATTCTATATCCAACATACTTTTCACCCATTGTACATTATGTTGCCTTGTCAAAAGTTGACACCATTATTTTTGAAACTGTAGATTCGTATCAAAAACAAACCTATAGAACACGTTGTTATATCTTTGGGGCAAATGGAAAACAACTATTAAATATTCCGATACAGCATACTACTAGCACAAAGACTAAGGATATAAAAATTGATACGAGTTCTCAATGGCATAAACAGCATATTAAAGCCATGCAGATGGCCTATAGCTCTTCCCCTTATTTTGAGTTCTATGAAGAGGATATTCTAAGTGTTTTTAATGAGATTCCAAAATACCTATTAGATTTTAATTTTAAATGTCAAGAGGTAATCCTTGAATTGTTACAATTAGAAATTACATACACTACTACTGATGAATACATTAAGAAATATGAAAATAATAATGATTTTCGTTTTTTAGCGGATGCAAAATCTAAGCAGCATTATAATCTTGACAACTACATTCAGGTGTTTTCTGATAAATTTGGATTTATAGAGAATTTGAGCATCTTAGATTTACTTTTTATGGAAGGCACAAATGCTTTGATTTATCTTGAAAATCAAACTATTAAGCCAGTATAATGGATATTTTATCTCAGTTCAACTGGCTTAGATTTGGTATTCATTACGGACTACATTTTATTTTCCCAGGTTTTATTGCTTATTTCTTTTTTAAACGTCATTGGAAAAAAGTTTGGCTGTTTATGGTCTTTACCATGCTGATTGACATTGACCACCTACTTGCCAATCCTATTTTTGATGCGAATAGATGTAGTATAAATTTTCATCCACTACATACCTATATTGCAGGAATAGGATATATATTCTTGTTATTTTTTAAGAAAACCAGAGTGATTGCTATCGGATTAGTGTTGCATTTAATTACGGATGCAATTGACTGTTTGTGGTTGTATTAACTTCTTTAATGTGAATTTGACTTAGAAAAAAGATACCTAACTAAATATTAATCAGATACGTCTTTGCGAAGGAGGTACGACTGTGGCAATCTCTTTTTAATAATTAGATTGCATATTGAAATAAGTTCAGCAGATGTTATTTTACTTAGAAAATAAATTTCTATTTTAGAATCGTTATCATTCCTGCGAAGGTAGCCCCGAGAATTTGGGGCAGAATGAACTCAGCTGTCAATAGATTCCTGCCTTCGCAGGAATGACAGTGCTATTTGGAGCTTTATATTTCCATAGTTGTTTTGAGCGAAAATGACTTTATGATTTCAATAAAAAAGCTTCAGTTTTTTAAGATATCACTCAATACCCAATCCAATTGTTCATCTTTATCAAATCGTGTAGTTTTGATAGATACATCTGGTTTGACACCAAACCCATCAGGTTCAATAGTATATGGTGTTTTTAAATTCATTAGGCCAATCCTCATTCTTATTTTTGAATTTGGAAGTTCAATATTTGCAAACATTCCTGCCACGGTACCATTGTAGGCTCCACCGGTCTCTTCTCCAACAAATATTGCACGATTGGTGGCTTTAAGGTGTGTAGAAATAACCGAACTGGCAGAAAAACTAGTACCGTTAATAAGTACATAGATATTGCCTTTATAATTATCAGTTTTTGGTTTTTTAAGTTTGGAGGTTTTGAACTGAAAATTTGGTTTTCCTTTTATTTTTTTAACTTTCATTCCTTGATAGACAATAAGCACAGGATATAATAAAGTGGTTATCGTTTTTGTCAACCAAGATTTTGAATGCATAAGTGGGTATAAAAAGTTACGAGACTTGGTCATGTTAGCCTCACTAATAAAAAGGTATTCTTTTTCAGATAAATAGGAGTAGAGATGATCAATTTCGGTTAAACTTCCGCCTAGATTACCTCTTAAATCTAGGATGAGGTTTTCACTTTGAGCGGAATCAATTTGAGCAAAACTTTCTTTGTAAAATTTTTTATAACCACCTTCGATAAAACCACGTATTTTCATGTATGAAACGGTATGGGAAGAATCGGGTGTTAAAAACTTAAAATCCCTTGTTTTTTCCTTTGAATATTTATTGTATCCATACTTATACTCCCAGTTCCACTTTGTCTTTCTCTCCTTTTTAGAGTGTTTTTTTTCAATTTTTGAGCGCTTATGTTTTAGAGAGTCCTTTTTAATTTTTTTATTGATTACGTTTTCGTTACTAGTAGCATATAAATACCGATGATAGATGCTGTCATTATGTTTTAAGGTTAGTAAGATGCTATCTTTTCTTTTATGTGTAAATGCATAAAACATTCCGAAATAAGTTCCTGTAAACTGCGGTACAAAGGTTTTATTAAAACCATCAGAAGTAGTTAGTTGCTGAAAAGATGTCAATAAGTCTTCTATTTTTTCATTTTCAACACGCAAAACTTCAGAGCCTTCTAATAAAGTACTGTCCTTTTCAAATTTTTTGACAATGTATAGCTTATTGTCAATACGTTGCAATCGTATTGATTTAAAAGGGTTTTTCTTTTTTATCTTACTTTTCTTTTCGTCCTTGGTTTTCTTTTTTCTGGGAGGGTAAATACTAGTATGTCCTTGTTTTATAGATGCAATTATAGGAGAAAGGTTTGCATAAAACTCCTTGCCTGATAAAGGTTTTTGTAAGTTGCCTTTTAAGGTTTTAAACTTTTGGTCTAAATCCTCTTTATTGATATACCAATATAAATCAGGATGTAATTCCTGTAATTTTTTATAGGCATAATCAGCATCCTTGCGTAATTTCCTAGGCGAATGTTGTGCTGTGACTTGTTGATTGTATTTTTCAACAGAAGCACAGCTTCCTAAGAAAAATCCAATCAAAAACAATCTGTATAAATTCTTAATCAATAATAGATTCATAGAATTCAAATGTATCAAAATATTTTTGATTGAATAAATTTGACAATCTTATTTTTTTAAGGTATTTAATACCCAAGCAATGATAAAAAAACCAACTCCTGTAATAATAGGAGGAAGCATTACTTTTGGGGCATAAAAACCTCCAATATAAATCATGGCAATGCCTAAAATTAGTAATAAGATTGCTGCAATTGAAAGTACATTGTTTTTATCCATTTTATCAGATTTTAATTTGTTGGTATAGGCGGAGGCCCTTCAGGTATAATTGCTTTATACACTTCATCACTCTTACGTTTTTTATATTCAGCTTTTACTTTTGCTACTAATTTTGGATTTTCAAATAAATCAAGCATCGTCATTGCCATTGCATTGGAGGCATAGAGCATTCCCTTATGACCAATAGACATTCCACCACAGGCTACAACCGCCCATGAATGCCAAGGTGTATCTTTGGGAGCTGTAGTAACACCAAGATTGATATTTGCTACATTCCAACTTACATCGCCAACATCTGTAGAACCACCACCTGGATGTTCCTTAGTTGCTTTTAAGGGTTTGATAGAACTGTCCATACCTACTTGTTCTTTACCGGTTACTTCTTGTATTTTTTTACCAAAAGCTATTTCATCATCAGTATAGCTAATTGGTCCAAGAATTTCTAGATTTTTTTGCATAATTTCTCCACCAGTGCGATTTACCAATACTTCATAAATACCTGAGATTAAAGAAACTTTGTAATCAACATTTGCCATAATAGCTGCGCCTTCAACCATTTCCATAGTACGTTCGTATACAGGCATCATTCCTGAGCGTTTGGTATCTCTAACGCGCATCCATAGGCGTGCATAATCTGGTACTACATTCACTACCTGTCCACCATCCTCAATATGATAATGCATTCTGACCGTTGGTTTTACATGTTCTCGATAATAATTAATTCCTGTAGTGTACAATTCGAGTGCGTCAGATGCACTTCTACCATTCCATGGGTCGCCAGAAGCATGAGCCGCTTGCCCGAAAAACTCTATTTTATAGTCAACTAACGCTAATGAGGTTTGTACATCGGCTTTGATTTCAGCGGAAGGATGCCAGCTTATATTTACATCAACATCATCCCACAAACCTTCGCGAACCATCCATATTTTACCAAAATATTTTTCTTCTGAGGGAGTTCCTAAAAACTTAATGGTGCCTTTTATTTTTCCTTGTTCTATTAATTCTTTAATGGCGATGGCAGCACCTAAACTGCCTGCACCAAAAAGATTATGACCACAACCATGCCCGGCAGAACCTTTTTCTAATGCTTCCTTGGTGGGCTGTGCCTTTTGAGAAATACCGGGTAAGGCATCGAATTCACCCAATACACTAATTACGGGCTTTCCTGAGCCATAAGTAGCAACAAATGCTGTTGGCATACCCGCTACGCCTCGTTCGACTTTAAATCCGTTCTTTTCGGCATAATCGGCTAATAAATTGGAAGATTTTGTTTCTTCAAAAGCAGTTTCGGCATTTGCCCATATTTCATCACTAATACTAATTAAATTTGATTTATGATTTTCTACAGATGTTGCAATTTTTGCTTTGTTTTTTGATAGTTTTTTTTGTGCACTTAATGAGATGCTGAGTAAAAAGCACATCATTAATAAAAGGCATTTTGTTTTCATAAGGTTTGGTATTTGAATATGTTTTAAAATTACGAATTTTATCTAATAACTAATTGAATATTAACAATAAAACATGTCAGTTCGAGTGTTCCGAAGTTTCAGGACTGATAAGAATGTTGTATTGAGAATATGTTTTAGCAAAAAGAATCTGTTCTCGATACAATTTTTGTTCGTTTTACTCTCAAAAACCACTCGAACTGACATTTACGCTTAGATTATCGTCTAGTATATGATGCATTGAACAATTATAAGCACTAATTTTTTATTAATCACCTATTAGCCAATATCTTATACACAGTATTAGCGGTTGTTTTTATTTCGTATTAAATATTTCAAATGTTTCTTCAAAATTCAGTTTCACGTGTTTATTGTCTGATACTCCAAGTCCAGTTACTGAACCTTCAAAAATTGTCAAATTCAGATTACCACAATTTAATCGAATAAAGTTAAAGTATTCTTTTTGCCCCTTAATGTTGGTTCCGCTGATTTCAAATTCATCCTTGTTAATTCCAAACTCAACAAACTCAATTTTTTGTTTTAAAAGTCGTCCTAATATTTCGTCCGGTTTAGTTTCATAAACTCTCCATAAATCGGGTTCATCAGGTAGGTTACTTTCTTTAAGCCTATTGTCAAGTCTTGAATTTTCGAATAGATTTATTTTCAGATGGCTACCATCAAAATCTCCTTCAATTTCCAAAAAGTAGTCAAAGTCAGAAAATGTTATGAAAAACAACCAAGGCAAATAGTCATCATTATGTCTATCCTTGTTAAAATCAACTTGGTATATTTTATAAACAGTTTTTCCATTGAGTTGATTTAACCAATTTCCTATTTTTTCATTTAGTTGAAAATTCATTTCGTGTTTTTAAATAACCGCTAATATTATAGTAAGGCCTCCTTTAAGATACTTATAGGGTGTTTAGCAACACGCTTAGTGCCATCATAAATTTGATGCCTACAACTGGTGCCAGATGCACTGATTTCTGTATTGTTATCAAATTTCCTTATTTTAGAAAATAATGATTGTTCGCCAACTTTCATACTAATTTCATAATGCTCCTTTTCATACCCAAAAGATCCTGCCATACCACAACAACCTGAATTAATAATAGTTACTGTATAATTTTTAGGAATAGAAAGCATGCTAAAAGTAGCTTCTGTACTGGATAAGGCTTTTTGATGGCAATGTCCGTGAATCTTGATGGTTTTTGAAGTGTTTTTAAACTGATTTGAATTGATATTACCTTTTAAAGTCTCATTTTTAATAAACTCTTCAATGGTAAAGGTATTTTTTGCTATCTGATTAGCTCCTTCTTTGTCATCTGCCAATCGTAAATATTCATCCCTAAAGGTTAGTATTGCCGAAGGTTCTATACCTACCAAAGGAGTATTTTCAGTTATCAAACCTTTAAATATTGCAATGTTTTTATCTGCAATGACTTTAGCTTCATCTAAAAAACCTTTTGAGATATGACTTCTTCCACTTTCTTCACTATCTTCTAAGATGACACTATAACCTAAGGCATCTAATAACTGGATAGTATCTATACCGATTTGAGAGTCATAATAATTGGTAAATTCATCACAAAAAAGATATAATTTCTTACTATTATGGTGGTTATTTTTAAGATTCGATTGGTTATTTGAATACCAGTTATGTAAGGTTATTTTTGCCAGTTTGGGTAGTTTTCTTTCTAAAGGAATGCCTAAAATAGACTTTGTTAATTTATTGTCTATTAAAAGATTAGTTATTAAAGGAAATTTACTTCCTAATTTATTATATTTTACATTGTTGGCAAATAATTTTGTTCTTAAGGAAGGTGGATTCTCTTTTTGGTATTGATATAAAAACTCCGCTTTAAAACTAGCAACATCTACATTGCTTGGACATTCACTAGCACAAGCTTTACAACTCAAACATAGATCAAATACTTCTTTTAATTCTTGATGATTGAATTTATTTGTGGACTCTGAATTTGTTAGAAATTCACGTAAGGTATTTGCTCTAGCTCTGGTGGTATCCTTTTCGTTTAAGGTTGCTCTATAACTAGGACACATAGTACCTCCTGCAGTTGACAATTTTCTACAATCGCCTGAACCATTGCATTTTTCTGAGGCTCTTAAAATTCCTAAGGAATCAGAAAAATCTAATATCGTTTCTATTTCGGGTTCATTTCTATCAATTTCATAGCGTAAAGAGGCATCCATAGGAAAAGCATCAATAATTTTTCCTTTATTGAAAATAGAATGGGGGTCAAAAGCCAGTTTAATACGTTTTAACAGCTCATAATTTTTATTACCTATCATCAGAGGCAAAAATGAACTGCGTACAATGCCATCACCATGTTCCCCACTAAACGAACCTTTGTATTTTTTAACCAGCTTTGCAGTTTCCGTAGTTATTGTTTTAAAAAGGGTGACATCGTTAGATTCCTTTAAATTTAAAATAGGGCGGAGGTGCAGTTCTCCTGCTCCAGCATGCGCATAATACACGGCTTCCTGTCCAAAAGTAGCCATCATAGCCGTAAATTCAGAAATATAAGCTGGTAGGTCTTGTAAATCGACAGCCGTATCTTCTATACAGGCAACCGCCTTTGCATCACCAACAATATTACCTAATAAACCCAAACCTGCTTTTCTGAGTTCTATGGCTTTATTTACATTGTCATTATATAATTTTGGATAGGCATATCCGAAATTATGGGTCTGTAAGTCTTTAATGAGTTGATTTGCCAAACTTTCAACTTCTTGTTCTTTAGTCGATTTTACTTCAAGGAGAAGTATTGCTTGTGGGTCACCTTCAATAAAAAATCTATTTTTAACTTGTTCACGATTATTTTTTGTGCAATCTAAAATGGTTTTATCCATGAGCTCACACATATATAAATTGTGCTTCATGGCAATCAATACCGCTTCTAAACTTTCCTGAATACTATTAAAATGAACAGCAATAACTATTTTTTGTTGTGGTGGTAAACTATCTAGTTGTAAAGTTATGGAAGTTGTAAATGCCAACGTACCCTCACTACCACATAATAACTTTGCAATATTAATTTTTTCTTTACTTTCAGAAAAGGCAGAAGAGTCTAATAAGGTATCTATTGCATAGCCTGTATTACGTCTGTGAATAGATGCTTTTGGAAACTCTTTTATAATCTCTTCTTGATTTTCTTTGTTAGAAAGTTCTCGATGTATTGCTTTATAGATTTTATTTTCTAAGGTAACTCCTAATTGTTTAGTTCTAAATTCGTTTGTATTCAGTGAATTGAAAACAGCTTCAGAACCATCAGACAATATGGTTTCCAATTCCAATACTTTATCGCGTGTAACTCCAAACTGAATGGACGTTGTACCTGATGAGTTATTACCAACCATACCGCCTATCATACAACGATTACTGGTAGAAGTGTTTGGTCCAAAAAATAGACCATAAGGCTTTAAAAAAAGATTGAGTTCATCGCGTATAACTCCTGGAGCAACCGTTACGGTTCTTTTACGTTCATCAAAAGCTAAAATTTGAGTAAAATGTTTCGATACATCCACTATAATACCATCACCAACGCATTGTCCTGCTAGCGAAGTACCTGCAGTTCTAGGTATTAATGTAATACGATTTTGCGTAGCAAATGCTATGAGTAGTTTAATATCATCCTTGGTTTTTGGATACGCAACTGCCAATGGTATCTTCCGATATACAGAGGCATCTGTAGCATAGATAGTTTTATGTAACTCATCAAAAAAGAGCTCTCCGGTCAACTGGTCGGAAAGCTCTTGCATATGCCGTTTGGTTAGTGATTTTGGCATATTAGTTTATTTGTGTACCATTATTTGTTTGTGATGTTGCTTTTAATAACACAATATCACCGTCATTATTCGCAACACCTAATACCAAACATTCGCTTATAAAGTTAGCAATTTGTTTTGATTTAAAATTTACAATGGCAGTAATTTGTCTATTTAGCAAGTCTTCTTTTGTGTACATTGCTGTAATTTGAGCACTTGATTTTTTGATGCCTAAGGCTCCAAAATCAATCGTTAACTGATATGCAGGTTTTCTGGCTTTTGGAAAGTCGTTTACTTCAATAATAGTACCTATTCTAATATCTACTTTAGTGAAATCTTCAAACGAAATAGTATTTGACATTTATTTTGTAACTTTAAAGCTATAAATCTACAAATAAATTCTAAACATGGCGAGCGCTCTATCAAATATGCTTCCATTAGGAACGGTGGCTCCAGGTTTTATTTTATATGATACCGTTTCTGGAGAAGAACTTTCTCTTTTTGAAAATAGAGGAGATAAAGCAACTGTACTATTTTTTATCTGTAATCATTGTCCGTTTGTAATTCATGTAAATGATGAATTGGTGCGTATTGCGAATGATTATTCTCATAAAAATATTGCTTTTATAGCAATTTCATCAAATGATGTGTTGAATTATCCTGACGATGCACCACATTTAATGCGGAAAAAAGCACTTGAATTAAAATATCCTTTTCCGTATTTGTTTGATGAGACACAGGAAGTGGCAAAAGCTTATGAAGCCGCCTGTACACCAGACATTTATTTGTTTGATGCGAATTTAAAATTAGTATATCGTGGACAGTTAGATGATTCGCGTCCGGAAAACGGAATTAAAGTCACCGGAAAAGATGTACGACACGCCATAGATTGTATTTTAGCTGATAAAGAAAATATTGTAGAGCAAAAACCGAGTATTGGTTGTGGTATTAAATGGAAGGAGTGAAAGCCCCTCTGCCTTTGGCATCTCCCCAAAGGGAAGAAAAAGTCCTCAGTGTTCAGTTGACAGTAAGCAGTGTTAGTAAACTGCCCTAATAGTTATTGAGTGTAAACTAAAGAATTACGTCTTTACGAGGAGTAAAACGACGTGGTGAACTCTCTGAAATTATTACCGTCTTAAATAAAACTTTTTGGATAGAGAATTAGAGTTTTTAACTAGTCCTTCTCTTTGGGAAGGATTTGAGATGGGCTACTACCATTCCATCCTTTTCTTTAAATTATGAATATGTGCATAATGATGTACGGAATGCCAGGCATAAATACCAATATTTTCTGCGAGAGAAACTTCTTCATTTCCATCTGGATGTATAAAAACTTGTTGTAACTCTTTATGACTTAGGCCTTTTAGAAAATAGATCCATTTCGCATGTAGTGCAGTCAATGTGTTTAAAGAAAGTTGAATAGGAGCCGATTTACTATCATGTAGTTCTGCCCAACGATCTTCATAATAGACTTTAATAATAGATTTATCTTCTGTTAATGCCCATTTAAAGCGTGTATAACTATTATGATGACTATCCGCCAAATGATGTATCACTTGCCGTACAGTCCATCCTTCTGGTCTATAGGGAGTATCTAATTGTTCATTGGTTAAGTCACTAACGAGCTCATTCAATTGCTGAGGAAATTTTTCTAAAATATCGAGCCATTCAAAAATATGTGTTGACTCAATTTTTTCTGGAATGTCTGGTTTACCTATAGGGTATTTTAGTTGTTCTAAAGTTTCTGGTTTCAAATTTTTAAGGTTTGTTTATTACTTAGTATAAGGTTAATAAGAGATTTTGAAATATATACTTTTTGGCTTAGTATATAGCCATTTTACCATTATATTTTCCTTTAACCACCAAATTGCAAATTCGGAGGACTTGGTTAAAATGTAGCCGCTTTGGGTTGAGCACTTTACCCTTATTGCTGTTTATAAAACACAATGATTGCTTAAAAATTGTTTTAATCTCTTATGAAGTTACAATTTTTTAATTGGTGATATTGAAACTTTTTCAACTCATACAAACAAAGTTAAATTTTATTTGAACTAGTTTATTACTTCCAACCCTTTCTTTTCAATAAATTATTAATATGTGCATAATGATGTACAGAATGCCAAGCATAGAAACCAATATATTCAACTAATGAAACTTCTTTATTTGAATCAGGATGAATAAAAACGTGTTGTAACTCATTTGGAGTTAAGCCTTTTAAAAAGTACACCCATTTGGCGTGTAAGGCTGTTAATGAATTCAAAGAGAGTAGGATGGGAGCCGCCTTACTATCATGTAATTCTGCCCAACGTTCTTCATAATATGTTTTGATGAGGGGTTTATTTTCTGTAAGCGCGCATTTAAAACGAATATAACTGTTATAATGGCTATCGGTAAGATGATGAATTACTTGTCGTACAGTCCACCCGTCTGGTCTATAGGGGGTGTTTAATTGTTCATCAGATAAGTTAACAACTAGTTTTGTAAGTTGTTTTGGAAAATCTTCTAAAACTTTTATCCAATCTGTAATGTGTTTAGAAGTTATAGGTCTTGGAATGTCTGGTTTGCCAATTGGGTATTTAAGTAGGTCTAATTCTGTCGTTTCCAATTATTTTAATTATTTAGGATAATTAAACCGACAGAAATTTAATTATTCATTTAAATATAGATGTA